>Ga0302326_10000414_pt1 | contig 120058 bp, 106 predicted proteins | sample Palsa_T0_3_FD_202264 | JGI IMG/M metagenome (GOLD analysis project Ga0302326, IMG submission 202264) | Peat permafrost microbial communities from Stordalen Mire near Abisko, Sweden - Palsa_T0_3 | ecosystem: Environmental > Terrestrial > Soil > Palsa > Peat permafrost | place: Sweden: Abisko... | reverse complement strand
TTTCCACCAGGATCCGCAACCAGGAATCGGCGCAGGCCAAGGTCAACGACGCGGACGGCAACCCGATCGAGATCGCGGCCGTGGTCGTCTGGCAGGTCCGCGACACCGCCAGCGCCGTCTACTCCGTGGACAACTTCACGCAGTTCGTCACCATCCAGACCGAGACCGCCGTGCGGCACATCGCCTCCAGCTACCCGTATGACAACCGGGGCAGCGGCGCGCTGTCGCTGCGCGACAACGCCGAGGAGATCACCCAGCGGCTGTCGGCGGAGATCGCCGTGCGGGTCGCCGCGGCCGGCGTGCACATCATCGAGTCGCGGCTGACCCGGCTGTCGTACGCCCCGGAGATCGCCCAGGCCATGCTGCGGCAGCAGCAGGCCAGCGCCGTCGTCGGCGCCCGCCAGCGGATCGTCGAGGGCGCCGTCGGAATGGTCCAGCTGGCCCTGGCACGGCTGCAGGACGAGGGCGTCGTCGAACTCGACGAGGAGCGCAAGGCCACGATGGTGTCCAACCTGCTCGTGGTCCTGTGCAGTGAGCAGGCGACCCAGCCAGTCGTCAACACCGGCTCCCTCTACCAGTGATCACCGGCATGGAATCAGTGACGGCGGATACGGAATCACGGTGACCGAGCGCAAGAGCGTGCTGCTGCGGCTGGACCCTGCCGTCCACGACGCGCTGGCCCGGTGGGCTAACGACGAGTTGCGCAGCACGAATGCACAGATCGAGTTCCTGCTCCGCCGGGCTCTTGCCGACGCGGGGCGGCTGCCCAGCCACGCCGGGCGAATGCGCCCTCGCGGTCGCCCGCCCGTCGGCAGCCGGCCCGAAACCAGCCAGCTGGCGCGGGGCGATGACCTGCCCAGGTGATGCCGCCAGGGCATGACCAGAGCTATCCGACAGGCCGCACGTCAGGGGTCAACAGGGGCGCGGTTGTTCGCGAGTGCGGTGGCTGCATGTGACGGAAATGAACTTGACGGCAACAGTGTCCCGCCGCCAGTATCAGCGGCGTTCATCCAGAGGATCCGAGGGACCTGGCCCCGTGACGGTCCGGCAACCTGCTACGGCAAGGTGCCAATGCCAGGAACGATGAGGAGCTGCCGCCGTGAGCTCAGGGTTTGACGTGCCGCCGCTGGAGGGTTTCCTGGTCAGGCTTGAGCCGTTGTCGGCCGGCCACGCGGCGGACCTGGCGGTGGCCGCGGAGGAGGACCGGGCCAGTTACGGCTTCACGCTGGTGCCCCGCGCCGGCGAGGTCAGCGGCTACCTGGCGGCCCAGTTCGCGCGGGCCGGGCAGGGGCTGATTCCGTTCGCGCAGATCCGGCGGGCCGATGGCCGGGCGGTGGGCTGCACGGCGTACTGGGATCCGCGGTACTGGCCTGGCCGGGACGGTCTTCGCGCCGTAGAGATCGGCTTTACCTGGCTTGCTGCGTCCGCGCAGGGCTCGGGGATCAACACTGAGGCGAAGCTGCTGCTGATGAGCCATGCCTTCAGCCGCCTGGGGGTAGCGCGGGTCGATCTGAAGACCGATGCCCGCAACGAGCGGTCCCGACGTGCGATCGAGGCGCTCGGCGCCACCTTCGAGGGTGTGCTCCGGAACTGGTCGATGTCCTGGGCGCCGGGCGAGGACGGCCTGCTCCGGGACTCGGCGATGTACTCCGTGATCGCCCCGGAATGGGGCATCGTCCGCGACCGGCTGGCCGGGCGGCTCGCGGCGAGATACTTGCCAGCGCCCGGTTAGGACCCGGACAGGACGTGAAACGCTGACAGGCACCGGGCGCCCGCTCTGCTCCCGACCCGGTCCCGAATCCCAAGGTCGAAGACCAGGGCTTATCCCCAAGGTCGAAGACCTGACTTCGGGCCCATAACACCCAGGCAACTCAAGGCCCATAACACCCAGGCAACTCAAGGAGAGCAACCATGCAGATCATGCCCAGGCAGCCGTCGGCCAAAGGCCCGGCAGAGCGGTTCACCGGCGATGTGTACATCGACCCGATCGCCAGGGGCCAGGAGCCCTCGCGAATCCAGGTGAGCGCCGTCCATTTCACGCCCGGCGCCCGCTCCGCCTGGCACTCCCACACCCTCGGCCAGACCCTGTATGTCACCGAAGGCGTCGGACGCACCCAGGCCCGCGGCGAGCCGGTCCACGAGATGCGCCCCGGCGATATCATCTACACCGCCTCCGGCGATGAGCACTGGCACGGCGCCGCTCCTGACCACTTCATGACCCACATCTCCATGACCGAGAGCGTCCCGGAGAAACCGGACGAATGGGGCGCCCACGTCACCGACGACGAGTATCGCGGCGAGCACGCGTAGAGCCGCTGGCAGCCGGCGTTCGGTCAGCCCGCCGGGTCAGCCCGTCGGGTCAGCCCGCCGGCTCGGGGGTCAGCCCGCCGGGTCGGGGGTCGAAGGCTGAGCGCACGAGGTCGCGGAGTTCCTCGTCAGGGATGCCGGCCGCTTCTTCAGGCCGCAGCCGGATGGTGCCCGTGCTCGTCATGAGCTCGGGGTGGCGGGCGGTGAAGCCGGCGTCGCGTCCCCGCTGCCACCCGTAGATCGACAGGCCGTGCTTCCACGCGCCAACGTAGAGGCTGCACCTGCCAACCTTGTAGGTGGGCATCTTGTACGAGAGCACTACGGCCGCGCCGGGGTAAGCAGCAAGGATCAGCCGGTCAAGCCGGTCGAACAGGGGGCGATGGGCGGCGGGGATGGCGTCGATGTATTCACGCACTGCCTCGTCCACGGCCTGCTCCCGTCAGCCAGAGTCCTCATTCTCACACTTATCCGTCGAGTTGCGTCGAGTTGCGCTGGGGCGACACGACGGCCCGGCTTCGGGAACGACGGGCTCCGGCGAACTGCCTGCCTGCCTGCTCGCTCATGCTTGCTGCCTCACGAGACAGTGCTCGGCACACCGAAATCGGTGTGCGTAAGACGGGCCGAGGTATCCCAGAGCCGCCGGGCGAGATCGAGGCGCGGTAACCACGACGGTTCGGCCCGACATGTCAGGCAGTTGGGCAGCAGTCCACCTATTGTTAGCCATGCTCGAATTCTCCTTCAGGACGAATTGCCGCCTGGCCTGAATCGGCCTGTGCGGCAATCATGCCCGATCTGCTGGCCAGGCCATCAAAGGTCACGGAGTACGCGCCGGCGGCGGAATTGCCCACGGAAACGGCCCGGCCCGACGCACTGTAGACGGAGCGCAGGAGCCGCCCCAGTAAACGTAGCCTGCCGGGGCGGATGCGCTGGCAGAGCCACCCGGTGCTTGCTGGCTCGCCGCCTCGGGGGCCGACACCCGATGCAGCCCCCCATGCCGGTGTCCTCGTGGCCGGGCAATCTCGGGGCAGGAGGGCGGGTGAATCGCCCGGGGCCTGACCACTCAGCCAGAGGCTGGTCTACGGTTGTCGTCATGCCTGAGCGGTTTCCGGCCGTTGAGCCGTGCGACGCGGGAATGCTCGATGTCGGTGACGGCCAGCGGATTTACTGGGAGGTCAGCGGCAACCCGGAGGGCAAGCCCGCGGTTGCGCTGCACGGTGGCCCCGGCAGTGGCAGCACGCCGGGGCGACGCCGTTCGTTCGACCCGGATGCTTACCGGTTCGTCCAGTTCGATCAGCGCGGCTGCGGGCGCAGCACTCCCTCGGCCGCGGATCTGAGCACCAGCCTGGACACCAATACCACCGAGCACCTGATCGGTGACATCGAGAAGCTGCGCGAGCACCTGGGCATCGGCCGCTGGCTGGTCTGGGCCGCATCGTGGGGCGTGACGCTGGGGCTCGCCTACGCCCAGCGCTACCCGGAGCGGGTGACCGAGATGGTCCTGCTGTCGTGCACCATGACCCGGCCCTCCGACGTGCACTGGCTTTACCACGAGGCAGGCCGGTTCTTCCCGGAGGAGTGGCAGCGGTACCGGGAAGGCGGCGGGAACTCCGGCGATCTGGTCGTCGCCTACAACAAGCTCCTCAACGGCGATCCCGATCCCGAGATCCGGGCCCGCGCTGCCCGGGACTGGTGCGACTGGGAGGACGCAGTCAATTCCCTGGAAGAGGGCTGGACCCCGAGCGAGCGATACGCCGATCCGCGCTTCCGGATGACCTTCGCGCGGCTATGCGCGCATTACTTCTCGCACGCGGCGTGGCTCGAAGACGGGCAGCTGCTGCGCGATGCCTACCGGCTGGCCGGCATCCCCGGCGTGATGATCCACGGCCGTTTCGACATTCAGGGACCGCCGGACGTGCCCTGGCTGCTCCACCAGGCCTGGCCCGGCTCAGAACTGCATCTGGTCCGGACCGGGCACCAGGGCGGCGAGGAGATGACCGCGCACATGATGACCGCGCTGAACCACTTCGCCCGGACTTAGCGCTTTCGGTGATGCCGGATTGCCTGCGCCGACCCGGAATGACCCGCCCGCACTGACTGCGCGGGTAGTTGAGAACGTCCAGTCCACCATTTCTGTGCGTCATGAAAGCTCGGGCTCACAGTGCTCCAGGTAAGACGGTGCGCGCGCTGGCTATTTGCTGAGTTGTGTAGCGGCGGTGCCCCCTGCCGTGCGGTAGCTGCGAGCCACCGCGCGGGGGTTTGTTCCTCGCCCTTGGCAAAGGATCGTCTCGCGCCCGTTTCGCGCTCAGCCGCCTGGCTGATGAGGGCGATTTCGCGGTTGGGCCAACCACTGGCTGCGTGTGGCGTCTTAGTGACCAGGAACGCCAGGTAATCAGGTGCCGGAGGTGGCAAGGTGAGGAAGCCGGCACGTGTCGCGGCTGTGGTCATGGTGGCGGGGCTGGCGGCCGGCTGCGGATCGCCGGCGCCGCAGGCCGGGGCGCCGGCCAGGGGCGTCGTGCCATGGGCTGACCGGCCGGCCGTCCCATATGCCGAGCCGGGCCCGCGCAGGTTCGCCACTGATGCCCGGCCGTGCCGGCCGGCGGACCTAAGGATGTCCCCAGGCCGGAGCGGCGTCGGTCTCGGTCACACGAACGTGAGGATTCGGTTCACCAATCGCTCGGCCACCGCGTGCGTGCTCCTCGGCTATCCCAGGGTCGCCGGAATCTCGTCCAGCGGCGCGATCACGCCGCTGGACGCCACGCACGGTAGCTACTTCGGGAACCCGGGTCCGTCGGCGAGCATCGCCCCGGGCCAGACCGCGGCGGTCAACGTCTCCGGCGCAGACGAGTGCCAGGCCGCCCAGGAGGGCCGGCACCGGTCCTACCGGCGGCTGCGGATCGGGCTGCCCGGCGGGGGAAGCTCGGAAGCTGCGGTGGCGCCATTCGACGCGATCTGCGGAGTCTCGGTGAGCCAGTTCGGGGTTCCGGCCGACCAGCCGGCCGGGCCGCGGTCATCCCCGCTCACCGCCCGGATCACCGCAGCCGCCACGGTCCGCCCCGGTGAGGATTTCACCTACATGGTGACCCTCACCAACCCCACCGCTACGGCGTACCCGCTGAGGCCCTGCCCCGCTTACGAGGAGTATGTGTACGCGATCGCGCGCCCCGCCGCGGTCGCGGCCGCGGCCAGCGGCCATGTGGTCAAGAACTACTACCTCAACTGCGACACCGTGCACCAGATCAGCGCCCACGGCTCGGTGACGTACCAGATGCGGCTGCAGCTCCCGCCGGGTCTTCCCGCAGGCGTCCCGGCCAAGTTCGTCTGGCTTATGCCGGGCTTCACCGGGCCGGGCACCGCCGCGCCCTTGCGCATAGGCACCTGAACCCTGGCAGGCGCACGGTGCCGGCCAGCGAAGTCAGTGGTCAAGCTGACCGTCGGATAGGCCCGGTCGCTTCGTTCGGCGAGCCCTGCAGCCGGCGGAAGTGGCTGACATCACAATCGGCTTGACAGCAGATTAGGTAAGCTGTAACTTACCGTAAGTCATGACTAACCCCTCAGCGGTGCTCACCGCGCTCGCGGACCCGACCCGCCGGGCGATCTTCGAGCGGCTGGCCCAGTCACCGAGTGCGGTCGGCGAGCTGGCGCGGGAGCTGCCGGTGAGCCGTCCTGCTGTCTCGCAGCACCTCAAGGTCCTCAAGTCGGCCGGGCTCGTCACGGACCACGCGGCAGGCACGCGCCGCGTCTACTCGGTCGATCCCGCGGGCCTGGCCGCGATCCGCGGCTACTTCGAGCAGTTCTGGCAGCAGTCCCTCGCCAGGTTCAGCGCCGCCAGCCAGCCCATCCAGCCCATCCAGCCCATCCAGGAGGAGAAATGACCACGCAACTGCAAGCCACTTCGGTCAGCACCGCGGCCGAGGTCCAGGCGCCGATCGAGCACGCCTTCCGGGTGTTCACCGAAGGCATCGGCTCCTGGTGGGATCCCGGCCATCACCTCCTGCAGGCCGAACTCGCCGAGATGGTGTTCGAGCCCTATGCCGGCGGCCACATCATCGACCGCGGTACCGACGGCAGCGAGTGCCGCTGGGCCCGGGTACTCGCCTACGAGCCGCCGCATCGCGTCTGCTTCAGCTGGAACGTCAGCCTGAGCTGGCAGCTGGAGACCGACCCGGCGAAGACCAGCGAGGTCGAGGTCACCTTCACCCCCGACGGGCCCGGACGCACCAGGGTGGTGCTCACCCACCGCCACCTCGACCGGCACGGCGACGGCTGGGAGAGCATGCGCGACGCCGTCGGCTCAGGCTGGAGCCTCACCCACTTCGCCGAAATCGCCGCCCAGCACTGACCCGCACCGGCGTCAGCCGGCCAGGCCCCGGACGCTGCCGTCACACCCACCTGGCCGTGGGACCCATGTTCGCCGCCGGCATGCTCCTCCGGCCCGGCATCAACCCCGTTATAGGTCTTTGGTTCGGTAACGCGGTGGACGGGGCTAGTCTCGTGCGCACGCCGAGATTCCGTCCTGCGGCACGGGGTGGCCAGCAGCTGCGGGCTGATGCAGCCGGACCGGCCGCGGCACGGTGCATTACATGAACGACAGCAGCGGCCCGCAAGCCGGAGGGGATCTGACATGAACTACACGCTGATCATGAAGACCGGGCAGTCCGCGATGGTGGCTATCGGCCCGATGTCCATTGAGTACCAGGCCGCGATGCTGCGCGATGAGATAGAGAACAGCTCAGACTGGACCACGGTTGGCATCGCCAGGGTCCTCACCGAGGCGCAGGCTCGTGCCCTCATGAACGCAGGGCAGCAGTAACAACGCCAGCATGCTGGCGTTAACCGCATCGTTAGGCCGGGGGCAAGGTATCGATGTCGAACTCGTTACCGTGAGGGTCAGCCATGCAGCGCCAGCGGAAGCCCTCGAGCTCATGTGTGTCGCCGGGCTCGAGCCAGCGGCCGCCGAGCCCCTCGATCTCGGCGGTGGAGGCGTCGAGATCCTCGACGACCAGGTCTAGGTGCAGCCGGTTCTTGCCAGACTTGGCCTCAGGCACCTGCTGGAAGCCGACGGTAAGACCATCTGCTGTCTTGGACAGTACGATGAACTGGCCGTCACCGATTGACTCCCCGACGTGCACGCCCAGCAGCCCGCACCAGAACGGCGCCAGCTGCTGCGGGTTCGTCGTGTCGATCACCAGGTAGCCAACCGATGCGGGCATCGCGGGTCCTTATCTGTCGCGGCGAGCCGGCGACTTGATCACAGGAGGTCGGCGATCAGGTTAGCCGCGCGGGCCGCGCCGTCGCTAGCGACTGGCAGATAGTCGACCGTGCGGCCGATCTCCCGCGCGATCGCGGCAGCGATGTCGGCCGGCTGCGCGGTCTGGAAGTCCATGCACCGGCCGGCCCGGTAGCGCTCCAGCCGGTGCCGGACGTGGATGTTCTGCTCGAAGTGGTGCCGCAGCGGGAAGTACAGGAACGGCCGCCGGCTCGCGGTCAGCTCCATTGCCGTGGTGAGGCCGCCCTGCGTCCCCGAGCTAGCGCGGGTCGAAGCCGGTGACGTAGCCCGCGAAGTCGTAGTTCTGCTCGGTCCAGTCCCGGATCGATGATGGTCACCTTGATGCCGAGGGGCTTGCCCTCGGCGTTTGAGGACCTCGGAGAAGCCCTCGACGGCGAACTTGGCGGCGCCCAGGGCCGTACTGCCCCGGCGCTGTCGGCGAGCGCGCAAGTATGCATTTCGGCAAACACGCTACTTTCGGCGCCGGAGTGCGTCCTGGCTCTCCTACTTGGCTCGGCGCCTGGCAGCGGAAGGCGATAATAGGCTGATGCTGGGCCCGTACGACGCGGGGATGCCGGAGAGCGCGATTCTTGTTCCGGTCCCCGAGGCCGAGCCCGTGGTCGGGACGCTGCGGGCCAGGCTCGACCGGTCGGCTGCCCGGGGAGTCCCGGCGCACGTCACGGTCTTGTACCCCTTCGTGGTGCCGCATCAGGTCTCCGCCGCGGTGATAGTGGCGGCCGCAGCCGCCGTGGCATCCGTGCCCAGCTTCGACTGCCAGTTCGCCAGCACGGACTGGTTCGGCGACGACGTCGTCTGGCTCGCGCCCGATCCTGCTGGCCCGTTCCTGGCGCTGACGGCTGCGGTGCACGCGGCGTTCCCGCGGTACCTGCCTTTCGGCGGCGCGTTCGCGACGGTGATACCGCACCTGACCGTCGGCGACCGGCCCGGGGGAGGTCCCGGCGTCCTGCGCTCCGCCGAGGCTGAGGTGCTTGCGGCGCTGCCGATCCGGACGCATGTTAGCCACGCCTGGCTGATGGCCGGCACCCGCGCGCGCAGTAGCTGGCAGGTGCTCGCCACCCTCCCACTCGCTCACGCAACGTCAGGCGGCAGAAGCTCGTAGTGGACAGTGGTCTTCTTGGTAAGGCGGTGAAAGGCCGGAACCAAGAGCCCTTGCAGCAGCGGGTACTTCGCGGCTAGCGCCCTGGCCGCTACGGCGGCTTCCGGCCCGGCCAGCAGCACTGCGGTCGCCTGCCGCTGCGGACCGGTTGCCTTCCCGCGCGGAGTGCACGGCGCGATCTGCACCTGCGGAAAGTTGCGCATGCGCTTGACCTTCCCCGTCGCCGACCACGTGCGGAAATAGGCCCGCCCGTCCGGGCCCAGGGCAATGTTTACTGGCGTGCCGACGGCCGCGCCGTCGCGCTTGCGGGTCGTGAGCAGTACGGTCCGCTGCCTGCGGTACTCATCGAAGACCGGCATGCCGCCTCCTGCCCGCACATTGGCTGTCTTGCCATCATGGTCCACCGGCTGCGCAAGGCAAGGATCGGTTCTGCGCACCAGCGGCGGCATGACCGGGCGTGGCTGGCCGGGCCGGGCGGGCCGGGCGTAGGTTAGCGCAATGACGGACAGGCGCTTCCTTGTCGCGGTGTCTACCGCGCAGCTGGCATCCGGGCTCGGCGGAATGGCGCTGGCGATCCGCCGCCGGCGTGCGTTTGATCTTCCGTTCTGGCGGGGGCGGGACTCCGCGGTTGCCCGCGATTCGCTGCTGATGGGGACGGCGTTGTCCGCGCCGGTGGTGATGCTCGGCACGCAGGCGTGCGCTACCGCGGCGCTGCTGCGTCAGCCGAGCGTGACCGCGGAACGGGTGCTGGGCGGGCTGGGCGCGGTCATGGTGGCCGGGTACCTGGCGGAGCGGCTAGTACGACGGCGACTACGGCCCTCGGGCTGGGACGCGGCGGAGTCATCCGTCGTTACCGCCGGGATGAGCCTCGCGGCAATGATGGCCCTGGCAGGCCTGCGTTCCGCGGGCACGCAGGCAAAGGCCGGCTGAGACGCCTCGGGGCCGCAGCCCATGGCCCCTCAGCTGCCATGGGCTGCGGCCGAGAGCCCGATCGCAGCCCGGCTGCCGGGCAGCCGCTGCTGTCGAACGGGGCCCGGCCGGCTGATCAGTGACGTCCTCGGCGATCTCTCGGCGAGCGACACGTTGACGCAACCTGCTGACTGCCATATTATCGCAATCAGTCAGTTGCTACTTATGGGAGTCAGTCATGGCGTTCCCCGATCGCATCGAGCGAACCGTCGAGATCGCTCACCCGCCGGCCAGGGTATGGGCGGCGCTCACCACGGCCGACGGACTGAGCGCCTGGTTCGGCAAGGAGGCGAAGATCGACCTGCGCCTGGGCGGCTCGGCCTGGATGAGGTGGGACAGCGGCCACATCGCCGACATGCGGGTGGAACGGTTGGAGGAGCCGACGGTGTTCGGCTTCACCTGGCACATTTACGGGCTGCCCGAGGACGATCCGCGCCGCACCTACGTCGAGTTCACACTGGAGTCGGCTGGTGCGGGCACGCGGCTGACCGTGGTCGAGTCCGGTTTCGCGCAGCTTCCCGGGGACGTCTACCGAACGGCCTACGACGGCAATACCCGAGGGTGGGCGAGCGAGCTGGGCGAGCTCGCCGACTACCTCGATGCCGCCGCCTGACATCGAGGCGATCGCCGAACAGGTCTTCGTCGCCCTGGCCGACCCGACCCGGCGCGCCATCCTGGCCGCGCTGGCCTCGGCGGGGCCGACCACCGCCACTGACCTGGCCGGCCGGCTGCCGATCACTCGTCAGGCGATCGCCAAGCACATGGCGCTGCTGGCCGAGGCTGGCCTGGTGACGGCCGAACCGGGTGAGCGGCGCCGGGTGCGGTACCGGCTGCGCTCCGCGCCGATGCAAGTAGCGCAGCAGTTCCTGGCCGCGCTGGCACGCGACTGGGACAGCCCGCTCGATGCACTGAAAGATCATCTCAACCAGCATGCTCGCGGATCCGCGTGACGGAGATCGCCGCCCGGACACATCAAAGAGGGAGAACTGATGGTGAACGTGGAATCCCGGCGCGCGGCTGCGCCGCCGATTGTGCTGGCGGCGACGCTCGGGATCGCCGCCGCGTGCTGGGCAGCGGCGGCCTGGCTGATGCACGGCATGGATATGGGGGTCGCGACCCGGCCCGGGTCGTTCGGGTTCTTCGCCGCGGCGTGGGTGACGATGATGGCGGCGATGATGCTGCCGGGCGCGGCCCCGGCGGTCGCCAGGCACGCCGGCGCGAGCGGCAAGATGCGTGCCGCTGCGCCGTTCGCCGTGTCCTACCTGGCCATCTGGACGCTCGCAGGCGTCGTGGCGTACGCGCTGGACCGGCCGCACGGGTCGCTGGCCGCCGGCACGGTGGTGATCGCGGCGGGTGCCTACGAGCTCACCCCGGTCAAGCGGCACTTTCGCCGGCGCTGCCGCGAGGATGCCTCCTCCGGGCTGGGGTTCGGGCTGTGCTGCGCCGGCTCGAGCATCGGCCTGATGGCGATGCTGGCAGCGCTGGACTTGATGAGCCTGTTCTGGATGTCGGTAGTCGCGGTCCTCGCCTGCGCCCAGAAGCTGCTGCCCGCGAAGGCCGCCATCGATGTTCCGCTGGCACTGGCGCTCGTCGGGCTCGGACTCGTGATCGTCATCGCGCCCTCGCTGGTTCCGGGGCTCACGCCACCAGCGATGTAACGACAAGAAAGGCAAGGAGACAGGCAATGACCAGTCACAAGACGGGGACACGCGAGGAGTGGCTTGCCGCGCGGCTCGAGCTGCTGGAGGCGGAGAAGGAGCTGACCCGGCGCGGCGACGAGCTGTCCCGGCGACGGCAGGAGCTGCCCTGGGTCCGGGTCGACAAGGACTACCGCTTCGAGACCGACGAGGGAATGGCGTCGCTCACTGACCTGTTCCGAGGACGCTCGCAGCTGCTCGTATACCACTTCATGTTCGGACCCGACTACACCGCCGGGTGCCCGTCCTGCTCGGCGATCGCCGATGGCTTCAACGGCTCCGCAGCCCACCTCGCCAGCCACGATGTCACGCTCTGCGCGGTGTCGCGGGCCCCGCTCGCCAAACTCCACGCATACAGGCGGCGGATGGGCTGGAGCTTCCCGTGGGCTTCCTCTTACGGCAGCGACTTCAACTTCGACTTCGGGGTGGCGCACACCAAGGAGGAGTGGGAAGCGGGAGCCGTTGCTTATAACTTCGGTGCGGAGGATCTGCGGCCGGCAGCCGGCGAGAAGAGTTCCCGCGACGCCTTCAGCGAGTCGATCGTCGGCACGGACTGGGAGACCTACCGGCGTGAAGGGCCCGGCATGAGTGCTTTCGCCCTGGAGGACGGCACTGTATACCACACCTACTCGACGTACGCGCGCGGGCTGGACATCCTGTGGGGCATGTACCAGTGGCTCGACCGCGCGCCGCTCGGCCGCAACGAGACCGGCATGTGGTGGCGTCGCCACGACGAGTACGACAACCAGTGAGCCGGAACCTGGCATAGCTGCGTGAACGCAGCCGGGGGCTTTTCCCGGGTAAGCGGACGGCTCTTGCTGGCTGGTGAGGTGCCGCGCCAGCTGACGGAACGCGAACCCGGGAGCGCCCGGGGTTAGGGGTCGTTCGTGCGAAATGCGCTCGGTGCGGTCGCGGCGCTGCTGCCGGGCGTGCGCATCGAGCAGGCCGGGACGCTGCGCCGGACGGAGCGCTCTGAGGTGCTGCGGGTGCGCGCGGTCGGGCCAGGCGAGCCAGGGCCGGAGATGCTGATCGTGAAGGTGTTCCCGGACGCCGGCGAGGGGTGGGCCCGGGAGAGCGCGGCGCTCGCGGCCGCGCCGGCCGGGGCCCCGGTGCCGCGGCTGGTCGCGGCCAGCGCGCATCCGGCGGTCGTGGTAATGACCGACGCCGGGACCGGGCCGAGCGTCGCGGAGGTGCTCCTGGGCGAGGACGCCGCGCAGGCACGCACAGCGGTCGGGCGGCTGGCGGCTGCTCTGGGAGCGCTTCACCTGAGCACCCGGGGCGCGCGGGATGCCTTCGGCGCTGAGCTCGCGGCCCGGTCCGGCGGGACGGTTCCTGAATCGGCGATGCCGGGGCTCGTGACGGGAGCTGTCTCGGCGCTCACGGGCTTGTGCGACCAGCTCGGGGTACAGATACCAGATGGTGCACTGCATGAGCTGGCGGGCCTGCCGGGCCGGCTGAGCGCGGCCGGGCCGGCGGCCCTGACGCTGGCGGACGCCTGCCCGGACAACAACGTGCGCAGGGGCGACGGGTACGTCCTGATCGACTTTGAGGAAGCTGAGTGGCGGCATATCGCCTGGGACATCGCGTACCTGACCGTGCCGTGGCCGTCGTGCTGGTGCTCGTTCCGGCTGCCGGCCGATGTCACGCAGTACGCTCTGGCCCGGTACCGGGCGGCGATCGCCGGGCAGCTGCCGTATGCGGGCACGCCTGCCTTCGAGCTGGATGTCGCGCTTGCCACGACCGGCTGGGCGTTCGTGTCGGTGTCCTGGTTCCTCGGGGCAGCGCTGGGCGAGGACCCGCCGCTCCATGACGCGGTCGAGGGGCTGCCGACCCGCCGGGCGGTGATCTTGCACCGGCTCGGCAACGCCAGGAGCGCCCCCGCGCTGCCAGCGCTCGCCGAGTTCGCCGCGCGACTGCGAGCAGAACTGGCCCGGCGCTGGGGTGAGATACCTCTCCAGCTTGCCCCGGCGTTCCGTCCCTCCGGCTCGCGCTCACCGCCGGCGCACCAGGCCGTCCGGCCCGGGCCGGGGCTCGCGGAGGACACGCAGTCCGAGTCGGCCCCTCTACCCGCAAGGGCGCTCGAAGGTCCTTTCTAACCGGCGACACAGGCCACGTCTGCACCAGCGACGCCGACGCTGTCCAGCAGCCCGGCGCTTGTGACCTACATAGAGGATCTTCAGGCGATGTCTGATAGCGATCCTTACGACACGCAGGGCGTTGCGCAGGTCAATGGCGTTCCTACCCGCACTCCCGGGGTGCACAATTCTGCTTCGGCTCTAACGAGCGGAAGTGGACGTACGTACTTGGTCGCAAGTACTCCTCATCTCAGGGAACGATCGGGCTGAGTGACAATTCGGTGTCGACTGCCAAGATGCGGTTAGAGATCCTTGCAGACGGGCGGCTGGTGTACTCCAAGGACCTTCAGGTCGGGCAGAGTGCTGCACTTAACGTGCCAGTTAGTAATGTGCTCCAACGGGAAGCTCGATACGACGCTGCGGGCTCGTCGGTCGCGGACGACAGAAGACTGCTCGACTAGCTACCGTTGAATCCGCCGAATGCGCGCACCTACCCGTTCGGTGCGGATGTGAAGCACGGGCTAACGAACGTTTTGCCCGGGAGCCGACGGACCGGCTTGCGTGTCGCGCAATGGTGCGCAACGGACTGGCCCGTACCGCTGTCTTACAGGTACAGGCCCGGGCGTCCGGGCCGCCAGCGGCCGGTCGCCCGGATGAGATCATCAGGACGCCGCCAGGATCGAGGCCATGGTGATGAAGTTCTGCGTTCACGTACAGGTCCGCCGCGCCGCCAGGGCCGCCGCCGGCCTAGTCGCCGGCGCTCTTGCCCTTGCGGCCTGCGGGACCGCGAGCTCGCCGTCGCCGCCGGCCGGGCCGCCGTCGGTGTCGCGGCCGGCCGGGTCGTCCGCGCCGGCCCGGCCGCTGTCACCGTCACCGTCGCCGGGCAGCCCGGGCTCGGTCGCCGGGTTCCGGGTGCTGTCTATGAGCTTCGTCTCCGACCTGCGCGGCTTTGCGCTAGGCACGGTCGGATGCCACGCCGGCCGTTGCGTAGCGCTGCTGGGTACTTCGGACGGGGGCAGTAGCTGGCGTCAGCTGACCGCGCCGACCAGGGCTGCCGGCGGCGTTGACAGTACGTGCCCGGCCGGCCAGCCCTGCGTGCAGCAAGTACGGTTCGCCACGCCGCTGACCGGCTACGCCTACGATCCCTCGCTGCTGGTCACGACGGACGGCGGCCTGCGCTGGCACCGCCTGCGCGGGGCGTATGTGAGCTCGCTGGAGACGGCCGGCGGGACCGTCGTACGAGTCGCGTCCGCGGGCACCGGCTGCAGCGGCATGCGCTACCAGGTCGACGCCGCTGCGGTCGGCAGCACCGCATGGCGGGCACTCCCGGCTCCCCCGATCCTGCAGATCTGCCCGCCGGTCCTGTACCGCCAGGGTGAGCGGCTGGTCCTGGCCGGTTACGGCAATCCGGCCGGCGGCGTCCGCGCGACGGCGCAGATCGCCCGCTCGGCCGATGGCGGCCAGGCCTGGGCCAGCGGACCGGATCACTGCGGCGGCACGGATGGCTACGCCTCAACCGTCGCCCTTGCCCCGCCGGACGTGCTCGTGCTGCTTTGCCAGCACCAGATGCCCGGCGCCACCGGGGCGTTCGGGCCGGCCTGGGTCCGCGTCTCGGCCAACGGCGGTGCGAGCTTCGGCCCCGGCCAGATCGTGCCGTCACGCCCAGCCGCGGCGCCTGGCACGATCCTGCGGTACCAGCTGGCCGCCGCCAGCGCGGGCCGGCTGCTGGTCGTCGAGACCAGCCAGCACGGCAGCCGCGTCCTGCTGACCAGTGACGGCGGCCGGAACTGGTCGGCCCCGCTGAGCCTGACCGCCGCCGGGGCGGTCGTCCTCGTCGGCTACCAGGATCCGGTCACCGCCCGGATCGCCCAGGCCGGCACGGTGTGGACGACCACCGATGGCGGCCGGACCTGGATCGCCGACCGGTTTTAAGGCCGGCCAGCCCTGATTACCGGGCCGTGCATCAGCGCCAGTATCCACCGCGGCGCTGCAGTTCCTCCGGCTAACACCCGCCGGCCGACAGGCGCTCATCAACGCGTGCGTGGATCTGATCCGCTAGGTCCCCATATGGCAGCTCGATCACCCGGCCGAGCGAGGCTCCCTCGTGCAGGCAGGCGCGGCATGAGCCGCGCGCATGCGTGATTACCCGGAGCGGAGTGCTGCCGGTGAGCCGGCATTAGCTGGTGAAGGTGACGGGGATGACGTCGAGGCCGGCGATGCGATCGAAATGGCGGGTGTTCGCGGTGCCGACGCGCCATCCGGCGGTGATGGCGGTCGCGGCGACGATCCGGTCGTGGGCTCCGACGTCGTTTCCGGTGGCGGCGAGTTCGGCCCAGATGCGGGCGTGGGCGCGGGCGGTGAGCATGTCGAAGGGGACGGGCGGGAACGCGGTGAGGACGGCTTCGACGAAAGCCCCCCGGCGGGGCCGGTGCTGGGGGGTGGCGCGGTGCACGCCGTGCAGCAGTTCGGACGCGGTGATAGCGGCCATCGCGACGTCCTCATCGGCGCCGAGCTGTGCTTCCAGGCGGGCGCTGACCTCGGTCATGGCGCTGTTCGCGGGCAGGGTCCGGACGGCGCGTTCGAGGTCGATAAAGACGGTGGTGTCTAGGAGCGTGCCCACGGGTCATCCGGTACCGGGCCCACATCGGCGAGGACGGCTTCCATGTCGTCGGCGAAGCCGGGATCGGGCAAGGCTGCGCTGACCAGGATGCCGAGTGCCTCGCGCAGTGGCCTCCCGCGGGGGGCCGGGGGCGAGACAGCGGGGGTGTCGTCTGGGTGCACGATGACGAAGGCGGGTCGTTCCCGGTTCATGACAGTCACCTGCTCGTGCCTGGCGACAGCCTCCCGGGCATGGAGGGGGATCCGCACGTCCTCTGCCCTGATCGTCATCATGTCGACAACAATAGCATGACGACCGTACGGAAGGGTACGCAACCGTACGGGCCTAGATCACGCAGTCAGACCGCAGCCGCGCGTTACGGGTAACCGGGTGGCGCCCCCAGCAGGATTCGAACCTGCGCACCCGCCTCCGGAGGGCGGTGCTCTATCCCCTGAGCTATGGGGGCTCGCCTGCTTCGCCGGCAGCGGCGGGCGGGGCGGGCGCGGTGCAAGGGTATCAGCCCGGAAGTGTCACGGACACGGCGCCGATCTGCGCGCATCACGCTTGCCGAGCCGGTAGCCTCGCGCGAGTGACGCAGGGACTGGGCCGCGTGCTGGTTGTCGACGATGACGAGGTCATCCGGCAGCTCATCGCGGTGAACCTCACGCTTGAGGGGTTCGACGTGGAGACCGCCGTGGACGGCCAGGACTGCCTCGACAAGGTGACGCAGACCAGCCCGCTCGTGATCACCCTGGACGTCATGATGCCCCGGCTGGACGGCTGGGTGACGGCCACCCTGCTGCGCAAGAACCCGCTGACGAGCGCGATCAAGGTCGTGCTGATCACCGCCAGGGCGCAGGAGGACGACCGGACCAGGGGCCGCGAGATCGGTGTGGATGCGTACCTGACCAAGCCGTTCGACCCGGCGGAGATGATCCGCGTCGTCCGGGAGCTGGCCGGCGCGCCGCCCAGCGCGTTCGGCTGACAGCCCGGCGCCGTGCTTCCCGGGGACATCGGCGCCGCGCTGGCGCCCGCGATCGATGCCCTGGGCGCGCCGCGGCTGCCCGGCCGGCGTCAGGCCGGCGCCGCTGGCACCTGGCGCCCGGGCCCGGCCGGCATGCCGGGCAGCTACTCGTCCTCGCTGCCGTTCCCGCTGGCCGCCCGCACCGGCCGCGGCGCCCGCGACGTCGCCGCCCTGCTGGCGGCCGGGCTCGGCGGCCGTGACTGGATCAGCGAGGCCTCGGTCACCGGCGCGGGCTACCTGACCGTAACGGTCACCGATGACGCTCTCGCCGGCCTGGCCGTCCGGGTCGCGTGCGCCGGCGCAGCCTGCGCCCGCGGCGACGCGCTCCGCGGCCTGTCCCTGCGCGCCCCCCGCGACGCCGACCTGGCCACGGCCCCGACCTGGACGGAGGCGCGGCGGCGGCTCGCCGCGATGGTGACCGGCCGGCTAGCGCGGGCGGCCGGAGCCCGGGTGATATTCCACCCGGATTCTGAACGGATCGCAGCAGCCGGTCCGGCCGCCACGCTTGCACCGGGTCCGGCGGGACCGGCCATCGCCTTCGCAGGCGCGGATGCCGTCCGCTACGCGCTCGCCCGGGTCCCGGCCGGCCGGGCGGCGTCGATCGACGCCGGGAAATCCGTTCGGCACGTGCTGGGAAACCCGTTCTACGCGGTCAGCTTTGCGCACGCGGACGCGTCGGCGACGGCGGGCCGGGCCGCCGGCCTCGGCCTGAGTCGCGGCGAGGCCGCCGGGTTCGCGCCGCGGCTGCTGGCCAGGCAGGCTGAGCGCCGGCTGCTCGGCCTCATCTCCTGGCTGCCCGAACGCGTGGCCGGCGCCGCTCGCCGCCGCCAGCCGCACGAGCTCACCCGGTACCTAGAGGAACTGGCCGGGGCGTATCTCGACGCCATCGAGAGCTGCCCGGCGCTGCCGCGGCGCGGGCGGCTGGCGCCGCGCGACGCCGCGACCGCGAGCGCGCGGCTGTGGCTGGCCGATGCGACCGCTGCCGCGCTGGCGGCCGGGCTGGAACTGCTCGGCGTGCGGGCGCCCGCGCGGCCGTGACGCGCCGGGCGGACGTGCTGGCTGACGCGGAACCGGTATCGGGGGGCTTGTGGGAATCGCCAGGTTGAAGTATTTTTCGTGATCATCCGCAGTGTCGCGGGCGACGCGGCCACGTACTGCAGGTGCGGGCCGCCGCGCCGCACGGGCAGCGCCGGCCCACCCCCAGCCCGCCGGGGTAAGCACTCAAGGCGCGGCGTGGATTCAATAGCCAGCGAAATGGGTACCGCATGGCATGTAAGCCCCCTGAAAGCCGACAGCCAAGGCGCGATTGCCCAGGACATGACGCCGGAGCCCTAGCCGCAGCATGCGGCAGGCGAAGGCGCACCTGGTGGACCGCGCCGCGACAACGTGCCCTGGTCCCCGGTCGTGCGCACCGGCCCCGTCGGCCCCTTCCGCCAGTGACGGACAGCTCTGAGGAATGCCTTGGGTTCTCTTGGTGTTAGGCTAGGTGCTGCACTAGATGCCCCCCCACGGGGACTGGTGCTCGCCCACTCGCCGTCTGTCCGGCGCTGTAGCCGGTCACGGTTGGCACTTCCCACAGGAATTAACTCATCGCTTGACTTCCGCGCCTGCCAGGAGTGGAACGAACGCGTATCGGTATGTGACCAGGGGATTCCGGGGGCTGACTGCCCCGGGCCGCTGACCTGGGGACGTGGCCGAGCTGCCCCTGCTGTCTCGGCTCGCCGCGACTCACCTCGCCGCGCGCCCGGCCGGAGCCGCTGGACGGCTGCGAGCGGGAAACGTGCGGGAGGAAACCGCGCGGGAGGAAATACGGGGGAGAGCAGTAAGTGCAGCACATGGCCTGGCAGTTCAGCCGGGCCGCGACAGCGGATCTACCGGCCGCCGGCGCAGTCGGCGCCCGCGCCTTGGGAAGGACCCTCGTGAGCGACACCACCGAAGTTTTTACCGGCACCCCGGGCGGGACCGAGGAATCACCCGCCCTCTTCCCCGCGCCAGCTCAGGCGCAGGTCATGACGGGCTCAGCGGGAACTTCGCCCGATTCGGCGGGCGCCGGCTCGCGGCCGGACAACGGCCAGGCCAGCGCCGGGGCGCCCCGCCGCGGCGGGCTCGGCGGGATGCTGCTGCCCGAGCTGCAGCGCCTCGCGCAGTCGCTGGGCATGACCGGCACTGGCCGGCTGCGCAAGGGCGAGCTGGTGGCGGCGATTCAGCAGCGCCAGGGCACCGGCAGTGCGGATGTAGCGGATGACCATTCATTCCAGCGGAGCTCGCCTGCGGGAGCAGGCGCCTCCCGCCCGGTTGAGCAGGACGCCATGCAACGACAGACATCGACACCATCCGGGCTGGGCAGTGACGCTTATGCCGGTGGCCTCACCGGCAGCGCGCGGGCAGGCAGCACCGATGCCGGGCCATCGTCGCCGGGTGCTGGTCACCCGGCGGTGAGTGATGGCCCCGCGGTGAGCGGCGGCTCCGTGGTGAGCGGCGGCCCCGCGGTGAGCGGCCCCGTGGTGAGCGGCTCCGTGGTGAGCGGCTCCGTGGTGAGCGGCCCCGTGGCTAGCGCCGGAGCGGCGGGCGGCCAGCTGGTCGCCGACCGCGCGCCGTCCGAGGCGGGTCAGGCCGGTCAGGCCGGTCAGGCTGAGGGGGGCCAGCGCGCGGCCCAGCAGCGCGGCGCGGATCAGCAGCGCGGCGCGGATCAGCAGCGCGGCGCGGATCAGCAGCGCGGCGCGGATCAGCAGCGCGGCGCGGATCAGCAGCGCGGCGCGGATCAGCAGCGCGGCGCGGATCAGCAGGGTGCCGGGGACCAGCGCGGTGAGCGCAGGCGCCGCGGAAACGGCAGGCGCGACGAGCAGCCGCGCTCGGCCAGCGAGGGCTCGGACCACCGTGAGCAGGCCAGGGACAGCCAGGGCCGGGACAACCAGAACCAGGGCCGGGATAACCAGGCTAGGGACAATCAGGGCCAGGCCAGGGACAATCAGGCCAGGGACAACCAGGGCCAGGGCGGCAGGAGCAGCCAGGGCGGGGACGACCGCGGCCGCGACGACGATCGCGATGGCCCGGGCGGGCGGCGAAACAGGGACCGGTTCCGCAACCGCAATGGCAACACCAATAACAACAACAACAGGCGCCGGGAGCGCGGCACCGAGGCCGAGCCCGTGATCGCCGAGGATGACGTGCTGATCCCGATCGCCGGGATTCTGGACGTGCTGGACAACTACGCGTTCGTCCGCACGACCGGGTACCTGCCCGGGTCCAATGACGTCTACGTCTCCCTTTCCCAGGTGCGCAAGTACGGCCTGCGCAAGGGCGATGTGGTCGAGGGTGCCGTCCGGCAGCCCAGGGATGGCGAGCGCCGGGAGAAGTTCAACGCGCTCGTCCGGCTCGACAAGATCAACGGCCTGGACCCCGAGCAGTCGAAGCTGCGCCCCGAGTTCTCCAAGCTCGTCCCGCTCTACCCGCAGGACAGGCTGCGCCTGGAGACCGATCCGACCATCATGACCACCCGGATCATCGACCTGATCGCGCCGATCGGCAAGGGCCAGCGCGGTCTCATCGTCTCGCCGTCCAAGGCGGGCAAGACGATGATCATGCAGGCGATCGCGAACGCGATCACCAAGAACAATCCCGAGTGCCACCTAATGGTTGTCCTGGTCGACGAGCGGCCCGAGGAAGTCACGGACATGCAGCGCTCGGTCAAGGGCGAGGTGATCTACTCGACGTTCGACCGGCCGTCGGAGGATCACACCACGGTGGCGGAGCTGGCCATCGAGCGGGCCAAGCGGCTCGCCGAGATGGGCCACGACGTGGTCGTCCTGCTGGACTCGATCACCCGGCTCGGCCGCGCCTACAACCTGTCCGCGCCCGCCAGCGGCCGGATCATGTCCGGCGGGGTCGACTCCACCGCGCTCTACCCGCCGAAGCGGTTCTTCGGCGCGGCCAGGAACATCGAGAACGGCGGGTCGATCACGATCCTGGCGACCGCCCTGATCGAGACGGGCTCCCGCGCTGACGAGGTCATCTTCGAGGAGTTCAAGGGCACCGGCAACATGGAGCTGCGGCTGCGCCGCGAGCTCGCCGACAAGCGGATCTTCCCCGCGGTTGACGTGGACGCGTCGAGTACCCGCAAGGAAGAGCTGCTGATGACGCCGGACGAGCTGAGGATCGTCTGGCAGCTGCGCCGGGTGCTGCACGCGCTGGAGCCCCAGCAGGCACTTGAGGTGCTCATGGAGCGGATGGGGAAGACCAAGAGCAACGCCGAGTTCCTGCTGCAGGTCCAGAAGACCACGACCGAGAATCGCTAGCCTCGGGGTCATCGGGAATCACCAGGCCGGTCGGCGCGTTGCAGGACCTGGCACACTGGTAAGCCGAAAATAGCGCGGTACCGGTTCACGCCCACGCCAGCGAGCGTGCGGCGACCCGGCGACCGCCAGAACCAGGAGTCTTCAGATGAAGCCCAATATTCACCCCGATTACGTGGTGACGACGGTGACCTGCACCTGCGGGAACACCTTCACCACCCGGAGCACCGCCAAGAATGGCGTGATACACGCCGATGTCTGCTCGAACTGCCACCCGTTCTACACGGGTAAGCAGAAAATCCTGGACACCGGCGGGCGCGTCGCCAGGTTCGAGCGGCGCTTCGGCAAGAAGCTCGCGGCCGACCAGAAGGCGGCCGACCAGAACGCGGCCGACAAGAAGCCGGCCGCCGGCAAGTAGGCCAGGGGCCAGCAGGCTCGCCCTGGCTGCCCGTCTACCGGGCAAAGCTCATCTACGAGTGGTTCAGTTCTCGTCCGCGGATGGCGCGGGGGAACGTGAGCCGCCATCGCGCTGGCGCTGCTGCGGTGTGCCCGGCCACCATGTCAGCCGGGCGCCGTGCGGAGCGCCTGGGGAGGAATTCGGTGTTCGAGCGGCTTGCGGATCTCGCGAGTGAGCACGCTGAGCTTGAACGTGAGCTCTCCGGCGCGGCAGTGCACGCCGATCCGGAACGGGCCAGGGCACTCGGCCGGCGCTACGGCGAGCTCAGCTCCATGGTGCATGCCTATCAGGAGTGGCAGCGGACCGTTGCCGACGAGGCGACCGCGCTCGAGCTCGCTGACGAGGACGCGTCCTTCGCCGCCGAGGCCGAGCAGCTCGGCCGCCACCGGGCCGAGCTCGAGGAACGCCTGCAGCAGCTGCTCGTGCCGCGCGACGCCAGCGACGCCAAGGACGTGATCCTCGAGGTGAAGGCCGGCGAAGGCGGTGATGAGTCCGCGCTGTTCGCCGCGGATCTGCTCCGCATGTACCTGCGCTATGCCGAGCGGCAGGGCTGGAAGACGGAGATACTCACCGCCACGGTGACCGGCCTCGGCGGGTACAAGGACGTCACGGTCGCGGTCAAATCCGGCGGCCGCGGTCCCGCTGCCGCTGACGGAACGTGGGCCAGGCTGAAGTACGAGGGCGGCGTGCACCGGGTCCAGCGGGTGCCGGTCACCGAGTCGCAGGGCCGCGTGCATACCTCCGCGGCCGGCGTCCTGGTGATGCCCGAGGCGGACCCGGTCGAGGTGACGATCGCTGACGGCGACCTGCGGGTGGACGTGTTCCGCTCGTCCGGCCCCGGCGGCCAGAGCGTCAACACCACGGACTCCGCGGTGCGGATCACCCACCTGCCCACTGGGATCGTGGTCTCCTGCCAGAACGAGAAGAGCCAGCTGCAGAACAAGGAGCAGGCCATGCGCATCCTCCGGGCGCGGCTGCTGGCCCAGGCGCAGGAGGAAGCAGACGCCCAGGCGGCGGCCGACCGGCGCAGCCAGGTCCGCACGGTGGACCGCTCCCAGCGCGTCCGCACCTACAACTTCCCGGAGAATCGCATCTCCGACCACCGGGTCGGCTACAAGGCGTACAACCTGGACCAGGTCATCGACGGGGACCTGGACGCCGTCATCGGAGCGCTGACCGCGGCGGACCTGGCCGGGAAGATGGCGGGCCCCGATGCTGCAGCCGTCTGACGCCCCTTGCCCGCCGTCTGACGCCCCTTGCCCGCCGTCTGCCGAGGCCCCTTCCCAGCGATCAGGTCGCGGCTTCGCCGCGCCGCCTCATGTGGCCTGCCCGCCCGGGCAGTCCCGATGAGCCTGCTGCTCGACGAGATCGCTGTGGCCGCAGCCCGGCTGGCCGGGGCGGGCGTCGAATCCCCCCGGACCGACGCCGAGCTGATCGCCGCCCACGTGCACGGAGTCGGCCGCGGCGCGCTGCCCATGGTCCCGGACGAGTCGTTCGAGCCGCGGTTCTGGGATGAGATCGCGCGCCGCGCCGCGCGTGAGCCGCTGCAGCACATCACCGGCCTCGCGTACTTCCGCTACCTCGACCTCGAGGTGGGTCCCGGCGTTTTCGTGCCCCGACAGGAGACCGAGGTGATGACCGGCTGGGCGATCGAGCGGCTCACCGAGATGGACGTCGCCGAGCCGGTCGTCGCCGACCTGGGTACCGGTTCTGGCGCGATCGCGCTGGCCATCGCCCAGGAAGTGCCGCGGGCCCGGGTGCACGCCGTCGAGGCGGACCCGCTGGCCGGGCAGTGGGCGGAGCGCAACATCGCCAGGTGCGCGGCGGCGGCCCCGCACACGGCGGGCCGGGTGACGCTGCACCGGGGCGACTTCGCCAGCGCGCTCGGCGAGCTTGACGCGATGACCGACCTGGTAATCAGCAACCCGCCCTATATCCCGGTCGGCGCGTGGGTGCCGCCAGAGGTGGGGGAGTACGACCCGGCCACCGCGCTCTGGGGCGGCGCTGACGGGCTCGACGTGATCAGGAGAATTGAGGCGGCCGCGAGCAGGCTGCTGCGGCCGAGGGGCCTGGTGGCCGTGGAGCACGGCGCACCCCAGGGCAGCGCGGTGTACTGGATTTTCGCCGAGGAACGAGGCTGGCGGGAAACCCGCAATCACAAGGACCTGTCCGGCCGGGACAGGTTCGTCACCGCAGCGCGCGCCTGACCTGGCTGCGCGGCGGGGCGGCCGGGTCTTCGCGGCAGCCGGTTCCGTGGCAGGATGAGCGGCCATGGGTAGCCGACGTTATGACTGCGCTGATGCGGCGGAGCGTGCCGCCGGACTCGCCGACGCGACCGCCGCCATCCGCCAGGGCGAGCTCATCGTGCTGCCGACGGACACGGTCTACGGGCTCGGCGCCGACGCCTTCGACCCGGTCGCGGTGACCCGGCTGCTGGCGGCCAAGGGGCGGGGCAGGAGCATGCCCCCCCCGGTGCTGGCCGGCTCGGTTCGCGCGGCCACCGCCCTGATCGATGATCTCGGCCCGTACGGCCACGACCTGATATCGGAATTCTGGCCCGGCGGCCTGACCCTGGTGTGCCGTGCCGCCCCGACCCTGTCCTGGGATCTCGGCGATACCAGGGGCACCGTCGCCGTCCGGATGCCGCTGCACGCGATCGCGCTCGACCTGCTGAGGGAGACCGGGCCGCTCGCGGTCAGCAGCGCGAACCAGTCCGGATCGCCGTCGGCCACCACGGCGGCGGAAGCGGAGCGGCAGCTCGGGGAGTCGGTAGCGGTCTACCTGGACGGCGGCCCGTGCGCGGCCCCGCTGGCCTCGACGATCGTGGACCTGACCGGGGGAGTTCCCCGGCTGCTGCGTAAGGGCGCGATCTCGGTCCAGCGGCTCCGTGAGGTCGCGGCCGTTACCCAGGCTGACGACGAGGAGCTCTAGCCGCTGCGGGCCCGGCGCGGCGGCCGGTGCCCTAGAGTTGCCGTAATGCCCGTGACACCCTTCCGACCTGGCGAATCACCGTGAGCGAGTACCTGCTCACCGTGCTGTTCACGGCCGCCGTCACTTTCCTGCTCACCCCGCTCGTGCGCCGGGGCGCGGTCCTCGTCGGCGCCATGCACATCGGCCGTGACCGCGACGTGCACACCGAGCCCGTCCCCCTGCTGGGCGGGCTGGCCATGTACGGCGGCATCGCGGCCGGATTGCTGGTAGCCAGTCATGTCGAGCCGCTGCGCAACGTGTTTGCCGGCAGCAGGATGGTGGCCGGGCTGCTGCTGGCCGGCGGGCTCATCGTCGTGGTGGGCTTCGTTGACGACCGGTGGGGGCTGAATCCGGTCAGCAAGCTCGCGGGCCAGGTAGCCGCGGGCGCGGTGCTGGTCTGGAGCAATGCTGAGGTGAGCTGGCTGCCCGAACCGGGCGGCGGCACGCTCATCCTGACCCAGGATCAGGCCACGGCGCTGACCATCCTGGTCGTGGTCGCGACGATCAACGCGGTCAACTTCATCGACGGCCTGGACGGCCTCGCGGTCGGGATCGTCGGGATCGGCGCGGCAGCGTTCTTCTTGTACTACTACACGCTTACCAAGCGGCTGGGACTGGACGAGCTGACCGGCCCGGCCCTGGCCTCCGCGCTGCTGGCCGGCGCCTGCATCGGGTTCGTCCCGCACAACTTCTACCCGGCCAGGATCTTCATGGGCGATACCGGCTCCATGCTGCTCGGCCTGCTGCTCGCCTATGCGCCGATCTCGAGCATCGCCTCGCTTGACTACGCCAGCCTGACCACCCGCGCCGCCTACCACGGGGCCACGGTTAACCGGTTCCCCGAGATCCTGCCGCTGCTGCTGCCGGCCGCGATCCTGGTCATCCCCTACGCGGACCTGCTGCTCGCCGTCGTGCGCCGGACCAGGGCGGGCCAGTCGCCGTTCTCGCCGGACCGCAAGCACCTGCATCACCGGCTGCTCGACATCGGTCACTCGCATCGCTCCAGCGTGCTGATCATGTGCCTATGGGCGACGCTGTTCTCCGGCACGGTGGTATGGCTGTCGATCGCAAAGACGCAGCTATTCGTGCTGGCGGCGGCGACCGTCGCCGCGGTGCTCGTGCTCCTGCTGATGTCCATGCCCAGGCTCCGGTGGTGGGAGCGGCACCGCCGGCCGGGGGCAGGCGCTCATCAGGCGAGCCCGCAGCCGGCTGCCGGGGAACCCAGGCCCGGCGTGGCCGCCCGCCGGTAGTGCAGCCGGCCGTCCTGCCGGGTACCGCTTTTACCTGGCGCCGGGGCGGGTATGACCGGGCCATGACGTGCCGGCACCGCGGCGCCGGGCGGGCGCGGTTCCTGCTGGCCACGGCCCGGCCGGCGACGTGCACGTTACCTGCCGATACGGCGTGATAGGTCGTGATCGTCACGGTAAGTGATGCGCTGCGTTCATCGTCAGGGAGCTTGTGATATCTTTCACGAGCACCCGCGCGAAGATGGGTGGGTAAAGACGTGATACCTTTCGCACACCTGGCGGCGGAGCCGCGTCGCTGCTGCGGCGCGGTCGCTCAGTGGCACCTGGGTGCTGAGGTAAACAGCTGGTCACTTCCGCAGGTCAGGCCAGTCTCCGTCGAGTCACCCGGAGTCCAGTAGATGCTGGCGAACTACGCCCGGATCCTGCGCAGGTCAGCTGCTGTGACAGCTGCCGTCGCGGCGGTCATGATCGCGCTGAGCGCTGCCATCGGAGGCGGCAAGGGCGCACTCGGCGCCCTGCTCGCCGTCGCGCTCGTGGCCGCCTTCTTCGCCGTCAGCGTGATCGCGGTGGGAGCGGCCGCCCGGGTGAGCCCGCAGGTCATGATGATTACGGCGCTGCTCACGTACGTGGCCAAGATCCTGGTGCTGCTCTTTTTCGTGGTCCGCTTCAGCGACTCGACCGCGTTCAGCCCGAGGCTCTTCGGCGTGACCGCGATCGTCTGCATCATCGCCTGGAGCGCGTCGCAGGTCACCTGGTCGCTCCGGCTCAAGGTCCCGTATGTCGAGCCGGACGGAGAACGGTGACGCGTGGCGGTTTCTCCAGGGCCGGCTGCGCCCGTGACGCGTTCTCCAGGGCCGGCTGCGCCCGTGACGCGCCGTGAGCGCCAGCGGCCGTCCGGCAGGGCCGGGCCGGAACTCCCCGGGCCAGTCTCCGGGCGCCGGCGAGGAGAACGCCGGCTGGTCAATCTTCAGCTATCTCATCGCCGGGATGGCCGTCTACGGCGGGATTGGCTGGCTGGTCGGTCGCTGGCTGCATGCGGCAATCGCCTTCCCGGCGGGAATGCTGACCGGACTGGTGCTGGCCATCGTGCTGATCATCTACCGGTATGGCAGGCCCTGACTGGCGGCCGGCCGCCAGCCGCGATGCGGCGGCGGCAGGTCCCTGGCAGGTTCGGATATAGGGGAGGCCACGGTGGCCGGTGACATTCAGGCGGTAGCCGGGAGCGGCTGCCATCTCTTCTCCGGCTGCGGATTCCCGGCCCCGAGCCTGAACAGCTTCCTCTTCCCGCCCGTCTTCTCGATCGGCAGCTTCCACGTCACCAAGCCCATGCTGCTCGCCCTGATCAGCGCAGGGCTGGTCTGCTGGTTCTTCTGGGCCGCGTTCGCCAGGCCGAAGCTCGTCCCTAAGGGCGCGCAGAATGTGGGCGAGCTGGGGATCTTCTTCGTCCGCGACCAGATCCTGCGGCCGATGATGGGCGAGGCGGGCGACAGCTACCTGCCGTTCCTTGTCGCGCTGTTCTTCTTCATCTGGGTGATGAACCTGATGGAGATCATCCCGGTCGCGCAGTTCCCCGCGATGTCCCGGATCGGCTTCCCGGTCGCGCTGATGCTGATGGTCTACATCACCTACACCGTGGTCGGCATCAGGAGGATGGGCCTGCGCGGCTACTTCAGCAACATGGTCCCGAAGGGCGTGCCCGTCGCGATCCTGTGCATTCTCGCGCCGGTCGAGATCGCGCAGTACCTCCTGGTCCGGCCGTTCACGCTCGCGGTCCGGCTCTTTGCGAACATGTTCGCCGGGCACATCCTGATCCTGGTGTTCACCCTCGCGTCCTGGTACATGTTCAGCCTCGGGATCGGCCTGCTGTACGGCGCGACCTCGTTCCTGCTGGTGATCGTGCTCACCGCGTTCGAGATGCTGATCCAGGCGCTGCAGGCCTACATCTTCACGATCCTGACGGCGCAGTACATCGGCGGCTCGCTGGAAGCGGGCCACTGAGATGGCCCGCGGCCAGCGCACGCCAGCGACTGCGGCAGCAGGCACTCTGACGTCCCGCACTCTGACGTCCCGCCCACTGACTTCCCACCCACGAATCCGCCGGGGGTACTCCGCCGGCATGAATGCAAAGGAATACGCACATGCTTGATGTCGCACATCTTGCGGCCACCGCCGGCACCACGACCACGCTGATCATCAACTTCGGGGCGGTCGCCTACGGCCTCGCGGCCATCGGGCCGGGCATCGGCATCGGCCTGATCTTCGGCCATGGCGTGGAGGCCATGGCCCGCCAGCCTGAGGCGGCCGGGCTGATCCGCTCGAACATGTACATCGGGTTCGCGCTGACCGAGGCGCTGGCGCTGATCGGCATCGTCATCCCGTTCATCTTCCACGCCGCCGGCTGATCGCGGCGAGGACGGAGCCGAACGTGATCGCGCGCAGAGAGGAAGCCGGACCGTGAAGTACCTTGCCGGATCGGCCCCGGATCCGCTGATTCCCGACCTCACCGAGCTGATCATCGGCGCCATCGCGTTCCTGATCGTCTTCGGCCTGCTCTACCGGGTGCTGATGCCGCGGATCACCAAGACCCTGCAGGACCGAACCGACGCGATCGAGGGCGGGCTGAACCGCGCGGACGAGGCGCAGGCCGAGGCGAACCGGACGCTGCGGCAGTACCAGGAGCAGCTTGAGGACGCCCGGCGCGAGGCGTCGAGGCTTCGCGACGAGGCCAGGGAGCAGGGCGCCCAGATCAAGGCGGAGCTGCGGGCCGAGGGCGAGGCCGAGCGGCAGCGCATCGTGGACGCGGCGCGCGCGCAGATCGACGCCGACCGCCAGCAGGCAGCCACCTCACTGCGCGCCGAAATCGGCGCCCTCGCGGTGGAACTGGCCAGCCGGATCGTCGGTGAGTCCCTGGATGATGAGGCCAGGCGGCGGCGCACGGTCGACCGGTTCCTCGCTGAGCTTGAAGAGCAGGCCGACAGCGCCACTGGGGCCTCCGGCAGCGCCACCGGGGCCTCCGGCAGCGCCACCGGGGCCTCCGGCAGCACGGCCGGGGCCAGGGCCACCCCATGAGAGGCGCGAGCAGGGCCTCCTTCGCCGAGGCCAGGGAACAGCTGCTGGCAGCGCTGGCAGCCGGCGCCGACGCGGCCCGGCTGGGCGACGAGCTGTTCTCCGTCACCGGGCTGCTCGATGGCGAGTCCGGGCTGCGCCGGACGCTGTCCGACCCGTCCAGGCCGGCCGAGGCGAAGACGGGGCTGGCCGAGGCCCTGCTGTCGGGGAAGATCGCCGCCGCGACCCTCCAGGTGACGACCAGCCTGGTCAGCGGGCGCTGGTCGGCCCCCGGCGACCTGCCGGACGCGGCTGAGCAGCTGGCCGTGCTGGCGATCGTGGCTGGCGCCGATCAGGCCGGCACGCTGGATGAGCTTGAAGACGAGCTGTTCAGGTTCGGCCGGGTGGTCGACGCGGAGCCTGACCTGCGCGTCGCGCTGTCGAATCCGTTCGTTGCCCGGGAGCGGAAGCAGCAGCTGCTCGACGCCCTGCTGACGGGCAAGGTGACGCCGCCCGCGCTGCGCCTGATCACCCAGGCGGCCTTCCACCCTAGGGGGCGCAGCCTGGACCGGTCACTGGACGACTACGCCCGCGCGGCAGCGCAGTGGCGCGAGCGGCTGGTAGCGGAGGTGCACGTGGCCGCGGAGCTGAGCGAGCAGCAGCGCACCAGGCTGGCGGCGGCGCTGACCGCAGCCTATGGTCACGACGTCCACCTCAATGTCGTGCTCGATCCGGAGGTCATCGGCGGCATGTCCGTCCGGATCGCGGACGAGCTGATCGACGGAAGCATGGCGAGCCGGCTGGCAGCGCTCCGGCGCGAGCTGGCCGCATGACCGCGGCGCCGGGCTGGGCCGCAGAGGATGCCGACAGACAGATGATCGAGACGAGAGAGACACGAGGACAATGGCGGAGCTGACAATCCGGCCCGACGAGATCCGGGACGCGCTGGCGCAATTCGTCCGGTCCTACGAGCCGGGGGCCGCCGCCGCCGAGGAGGTCGGCGTGGTCGCGGAATGCGGTGACGGCATCGCCAGGGTCGAGGGCCTGCCGTCGGCCATGGCCAACGAGCTGCTCGAGTTCGAGGACGGCACCCGCGGCCTCGCGCTGAACCTGGACGTGCGCGAGATCGGCGTGGTGATCCTCGGCGACTTCAGCAAGATCGACGAAGGGCAGCAGGTCCGGCGCACCGGCGAGGTGCTGTCCGTCCCCGTGGGTGACGGCTTCCTCGGCCGCGTGGTGGACCCGCTCGGCAACCCGATGGACGGCAAGGGCCCGGTCGAGGGAACCGAGCTGCGGCCGCTTGAGGTGCAGGCGCCGTCCGTGGTGCAGCGCCAGAAGGTGAGCGAGCCGCTGCAGACCGGGATCAAGGCGATCGACGCGATGACCCCGATCGGGCGCGGCCAGCGCGAGCTGATCATCGGTGACCGGCAGACCGGCAAGACCGCGATCGCCGTCGACACGATCATCAACCAGAAGGCGAACTGGGACTCCGGCGACCCGGCCAGGCAGGTCAAGTGCGTCTACGTGGCCGTCGGCCAGAAGGGCTCGACGATCGCCCAGGTCCGCCAGTCGCTGGAGGACGCGGGCGCGATGCAGTACACGGCGATCGTCGCCGCCCCCGCGTCCGATCCGGCCGGCTACAAGTACATCGCGCCGTACACCGGGTCCGCGATCGGCCAGCACTGGATGTACGCGGGCCAGCACGTCCTGATCGTCTTTGACGACCTGACCAAGCAGGCCGAGGCCTACCGGGCGGTCTCCCTGCTGCTGCGCCGCCCGCCCGGCCGCGAGGCCTACCCGGGCGACGTGTTCTACCTGCACTCGCGGCTGCTGGAGCGGTGCGCCAAGCTGTCCGACGAGATGGGCAGCGGGTCCATGACCGGGCTGCCGATCATCGAGACCAAGGGCAACGACGTCTCCGCCTATATCCCGACCAATGTCATCTCCATCACCGACGGCCAGATCTTCCTGGAGACCGACCTGTTCAACTCCGGCGTCCGGCCGGCCATCAACGTCGGAATCTCCGTTTCCCGCGTCGGCGGCGACGCCCAGATCAAGGCGATGAAGAAGGTCTCCGGCGGGCTGAAGCTGTCCCTGTCGCAGTTCCGCGACCTGGAGGCGTTCGCCTCCTTCGCGTCTGACCTGGACGCGGTGTCCCGCGCGCAGCTGGACCGGGGCGCGCGCCTGGTCGAGCTGCTCAAGCAGCCGCAGTACAGCCCGATGCCGGTGGAGCAGCAGGTTGTCTCCGTGTGGGCGGGCACCTCCGGGCTGCTCGACGACGTGCCGCTCGAGGACGTCGGCCGCTTCGAGCAGGAGTTCCTTGACCAGCTGAAGCGGGGCAGCTCGGGGATCCTGGACACGATCAGGGAGACCGGCGAGCTGTCCGACGACACCGCCACCTCGCTCAAGGGCGCCATCGAGGATTTCCGCCGCGGCTTCGAGATCAGGGGCGGCGGGATGCTCGTCAAGGACGAGACGGCCGAGCCGGTGGACGAGACGGCCGTCGGCCAGGAGACGGTAAGCAAGTACGTTCCCCCGGACGACAAGAAGTAAGGGCGGGAAGTCACCAGATGGGAGCCCAGCTTCGCGCGGTCAGGCGGCGGATCAGGACGGTCCAGTCCACCGCCAAGATCACTCGTGCCCAGGAGCTGATCGCGTCGTCGCGGATCGTCAAGGCCCAGCAGCGCGTCCGCGCGGCCGAGCCATACGCGCGCGAGATCACCCGGGCGGTGGAGGCGGTGGTCAGCCGGTCGGCGCAGGTGCATCATCCGTTCACCGACGAGGCGGAGAACCCGACCCGCGCCGCCACGTTGATCCTGACCAGCGACCGCGGCTTCTGCGGCGGCTTCAACGCCAGCGTGCTCCGCGAGGCCCAGGGCCTGCGCGCGCTGCTGGCCGGCCGCGGCATCGAGGCAGTGCCGTTCGTGTCCGGCCGCAAGGGCATCGGGTGGCACCGGTTCCGCGACCGCGCGATGGCCGCGGAGTGGAGCGGGTTCTCCGACACGCCAGCGCACGCCAATGCCAGCGAGATCACCAGCGCGCTGCTCGAGGCGTTCGGCAAGCCCGCGGCCGAGGGCGGCGTCGACGAGATCCACATCGTGTACACGCAGTTCGTGTCGATGCTGACGCAGCGCCCGGTTATCCGCAGGCTGCTTCCGCTGGAGGTCGAGGAGACGACGGCGGAGCCGCCGTCCGGGCCGGTGCCGGTGTACGAGTTCGAGCCGTCCCCGGAGAGCGTTCTGAACGCGCTCCTGCCCTGGTACGTAGAGAGCCGGATCTTCCACGCGCTGCTCGACTCGGCGGCGGCGGAGATCGCCGCGCGGCGGAAGGCGATGAAGTCGGCCACCGACAATGCGAACGACCTGCTGGACGCGCTCACCCGCGAGGCCAACAAGGCACGGCAGGCAGAGATCACCCAGGAAATCAGCGAGATCGTCGGGGGCGCCAACGCGCTGGCCGAGCAGAGCGCAGGGAGTCAGTGAGCATCATGGCAGCTACCACGAAGAAGGCCGAAGACGGCGACGAAGCCACCACGACGGGCACCGGCCGCGTCGTGCGGGTCATCGGCCCGGTGGTTGACGTGGAATTCCCCGCCGAGGAGATTCCCGGCATCTACAACGCCCTGCACGTGGACGTCACGCTGGACGGCGAGGTCAGGATGCTGACGCTGGAAGTCGCCCAGGACATCGGCGACAACGTCGTCCGCGCCATCTCGATGCAGCAGACCGACGGGCTCGTGCGCGGCGCGCCGGTGACCGACACTGGCGGCGCGATATCGGTGCCGGTCGGCGATGTCACCAAGGGCCACGTGTTCAACGTCCTCGGCGAGACGCTCGACGTCCCTACCGCGTCGCTGAATATCACCGAGCGGTGGGGGATCCACCGGGACCCGCCGCCCTTCGACCAGCTGGAGGCGAGAACCGAGATCCTGGAGACCGGGATCAAGGTCCTTGACCTGCTGACGCCCTACGTAAGGGGAGGCAAGATCGGGCTGTTCGGCGGCGCGGGCGTGGGCAAGACCGTGCTCATCCAGGAGATGATCACCCGGGTGGCCAGGAGCGCGGGCGTGTCGGTCTTCGCCGGGGTGGGGGAGCGTACCCGCGAGGGCAACGACCTTTTCATCGAGATGACGGAGTCCGGCGTCATCTCCGACACCGCACTGGTCTTCGGCCAGATGGACGAGCCGCCGGGCACCAGGCTCCGGGTCGGCCTGGCCGCGCTCACCATGGCCGAGTATTTCCGCGACGTGCAGGGCCAGGACGTGCTGCTGTTCATCGACAACATCTTCCGCTTCACCCAGGCGGGCTCCGAGGTGTCCACGCTGCTCGGCCGGATGCCGTCGGCCGTGGGTTACCAGCCCACGCTGGCCGACGAGATGGGCCAGCTGCAGGAGCGGATCACCTCGACGCGGGGTCACTCGATCACCTCGATGCAGGCCATCTACGTGCCAGCGGACGACATCACCGACCCGGCGCCGCACACGGTGTTCGCGCACCTCGACGCCACCACGGTGCTGTCCAGGGAGATCACCCAGAAGGGCATCTTCCCGGCGGTGGACCCGCTCGACTCGACCTCGCGGATCCTGGACGCGAAGTACGTCGGCCAGGAGCACTATGACGTCGCGCGCGAGGTGCAGCGGATCCTGCAGCGGTACAAGGAGCTGCAGGACATCATCGCGATCCTCGGCGTCGACGAGCTGTCCGAGGAAGACAAGGTCACCGTCCAGCGGGCGCGCCGCATCGAGCGGTTCCTGTCGCATCCGATGTTCGTGGCCGAGCAGTTCACCGGCCAGCCGGGCGTGTCCGTCCCGCTGGCGGAGACGATCAGCTCCTTCAAGGCCCTGACCGAGGGCAAGTACGACCACATCCCGGAGCAGGCGTTCTTCATGTGCGGCGGGATCGAGGACGTGGAGAAGAAGGCCAAGGAGCTGGAGCGCTCGTGACCCTGAACGTGACCATGGTCGTCCCCGAGGGCAAGATCTGGGCGGGGCCGGCCGAGCGGGTCATCGCCAAGACCCTGGACGGCGATATCGGCCTGCTGACCGGCCATACCCCGGTGCTCGGCATCCTCGCCGAGGGCAGCGTGGTCCGGATCCTTCCGGGCGAGGCCGGCCCGGCGGCCGGCGAGGGCGAGCTGCTCGCCGCGGTGAACGGCGGCTTCCTGGCACTCGCGGATGACCGGGTATCGATCCTGGCCCGCCAGGCGCAGCTCGGCGCGGACGTGGACACCGCAGCCGCCCGCGCTGCCCTGGAAGCCGCGGAGCAGGCCGCCGGGGACGAGGAGACCGCGGACATCCGGTACTACAGAGCACTGCTCAGGGCCGCCGGCGCCCGGTCCTGACGAGAGTCGGCGCGGGGGGCTCGGTGGCGGCGGCGCTGGAACTCGGCGCGGTCTGGATCATCGCCGCCCTGCTGGCCCTCGCCGTGCTCGCCGCGATGGGCATCGCGATCCGCAGGGTCCTGCTGGAGCGCGGCGGCGGAACGGTCGAGTGCGGGCTGCGCCGCGGCCCCGATCAGGGCTGGCGCCTCGGCCTCGCCGCCTACCAGCCCGCCGAGCTGCGCTGGTACGACGCCTTCGGGGTGCTGCTCAGACCGCGCGCGGTCTTCGCCAGGCGGGCGCTCAGCGTCATCTCCCGGCGGCCGGCCGAGAGCTGGGAGTCAGCCAGCCTGGGCCAGGGCATGGTGGTGGTGCAATGCGACACCGCGGAGCTGAGCATGCCGGTTGAGCTGGCCATGAGCGAGGGCGCGCTGACCGGCTTCCTCGCCTGGCTGGAATCCTCGCCGCCGGGGCGCGGCAACGGCGCGGGCTAGCGTTGCCCGACCGGCTTCCAGAGCAGCCCGCCGCCGGGCGCGGCAACGGCGCGGGCTAGCCCTTGTAATCGCCCTGGTAGCGCCTGAGGTCGTCTGCCACCGCCGGCATTTGCCGCCGTCCGCGCACGGCTGAGCCGCCACCGGCAACCCGTGCAATGTGAATCTGGGCGGCACCTAACCCGTCCGATGTCACATCGCACGGGTTCGCGCCAGGCTGACCGCCGGCCTGCTGAGCCGCCACGGCGCGCACGCTGACCTCGCCGGAACGGTACTCCGGGCAGGATGCCACCAACGCCCACGCCGCCACCGTCGGCCGGCCCTGCCGGCCCTGCCCGACCCGACCTGCCGGCCCTGCCGGCCCTGCCCGACCCGACCTGCCGGCCCTGCCCGACCTGCCCGACCTGCCCGACCTGCCCGCAGCAGATCAAGGCAGCCAGCAGCCCCACCTTCGGGCATGTGCAAATTACGGGGCTAGCGCTGCCCGCCCGGCTTCCAGAGCAGCTCGCCCTCCGGCCCGGCGGCCTGGCGGGCCAGGATGAACAGCAGGTCGGAAAGCCTGTTGAGGTATTGCGCCGGCAGCGGGTGCAGGGCGGCGCCGCAGGCGTCGATGGCCGCCCAGGTGCTCCGCTCCGCCCGCCTGACCACGGTCCTGGCCAGGTGCAGCAGCGCCGCGCCCGCGGTGCCGCCCGGCAGCACGAAGCTGCGCAGCGTGGGCAGCCCCTCGTTCCGGGCGTCGCAGTCCCGCTCCAGTGCGGTCACGTAGCTGTCGTCGATGCGCAACGGCGGGTACGGGGGATTCTCCGTGACCGGCGTGCACAGGTCGGCGCCCACGTCGAAGAGCTCGTTCTGGACACGGAGCAGCAGCCTGGTGATGTCGGCCGGGAGCCCGCCCAGGGTGATGGCGACGCCGATGGCGGAGTTGGCCTCGTCGACGTCAGCGTAGGCGGCCAGCCGGGGATCGGTCTTGGCCACCCGGCTGGCATCCCCTAGCCCGGTGGTCCCGTCGTCCCCGGTCCGGGTGTAGATGCGCGAGAGCACCACGGGAGTCTCGTCACGGTCTCGTGCCATGGCCCCACCGTAGCCGCCGCAGCCCCGCCATACCTGCGGCCCCGACGTAGCCGCCGCAGCCCCGCCATACCTGCGGCCCCGACGTAGCCGCCGCAGCCCCGCCGTAGCGGCGGCGGGGCCCCCAGGAGCCGGTCATCCCCGGGAGCCGCTCACGCCCGGGCCGCCTGCCAGCACCGGTTCCTGCCCGCGGCGGGTAGCCGACTAGTGTTCTGACCTGGGGTATTCCCATATTGACTACGATGTGTCATCGTGTAGCTACGAAGAGTAATCAGCTGTGGTGGGTCACAGGCCCCGGAATTCTGTGAGGTCTGGGTCATTGGCGCTGACGACTCTGAACAGGCCGAAGTCTGACCTGAGGCGGGCTAGCGAAAGCTGGCCCGCGGACCGCTCCCATCGAGTATCCAGGTGGTTCTCGGGGGCCCGCCTGGCTCTGGGAGCGGCCCGATCGAGGTGGGGGGCGCGTTCCCGACGAGGGAAGCGCGCTGGCGGCATCGCCGGCCAGGACCGCGCGGGCCCTTCCCGCCGCCGGAGAGGGCGGCGCGGATCCTCCCCGCCGTCGGCGAGGGGGCGGGGAAACCCGCCCCTCCGTCGGCTTACGCCCAGCGCTACCGCCCAGCGCTACCGCCGCCGCCGCACCGCCGCCGCCGCACCGCCGCCGCGGCAACCCGCTCAATCGTCGTTTCAACGGCATCCAACCCGCTCAAATGTAGTTTCAGCGGGTTCCCGCGCCGTGCTAGTAGGGTGTCGGAGGAGTTCGGGAGGTGGCCGTGCAGGACTATGTCATCGTCGGCGCCGGCAGCGCCGGCTGCGTTCTCGCGGCGCGCCTTACCGAGAACCCGTCCACCCGCGTGCTGCTGCTGGAGGCCGGGCCGCCAGACGATGCCAGCGAGATCCGCATCCCCGCCGCGCTGAACCTGCTCTTCAAGACCGCGTTTGACTGGGACTACCAGACGGTCCCGCAGGCCCGCGCGGCCGGCCGGGCCATCTACTGGCCCCGCGGCCGCACGCTGGGCGGGTCGTCGTCCATCAACGCGATGGTCTACATCAGGGGCAGCCGGCACGACTACGACAGCTGGCGGGACGTCTACGGCTGCGAGGGGTGGGGTTACGCCGATCTGCTGCCCTACTTCCTCAGGTCGGAGACCAACTCGCGCGGAGCGTCGGAGTATCACGGTGCCAGCGGCCCGCTGCTGGTCCAGGATCCCCGGTACAGGTCAGCCGTGACCTCGGCGTTCGTTGCCGCGGCCAGGAACGCCGGGATGGCGGCTAACGACGACTTCAACGGCCCGCGGCAAGATGGCGCCGGGTTCTATCAGGTCACCCAGCGGTCCGGGCGCCGCTGGTCGGCCGCCGACGCCTACCTGCATCCGGCAGCCGGGCGGCCCAACCTGACGGTGCGGACCGATGCCCTGGTGACCGGCGTGGTGATCGAGGCGGGCCGCGCGACCGGCGTCAGGTACCTGCTGCGCGGCGCCGAGGAGATGGCCAGGGCGGAGAGCGAGGTCATCCTCGCGGCCGGCGCGATCGGCAGCCCGCAGCTGCTCATGCTGTCCGGCGTCGGGCCCGCCGATCACCTGGCCTCCCATGGCATCGGCGTGCTCGCGGACAGCCCCGGCGTCGGCGCGAACCTGTCGGATCACCCCATGGTGACCGCGATGTGGCACACCCCGAAGACGACCGGGCCCTGGGAGAAGGCCGGCCCGCGGAACCTCGCCCGCTGGCGCATGATGCACTCCGGCCCGCTGACGAGCAACGTGGCCGAGGCCGGCGGATTCAGCCGCACGGACCCGTCCCTCCCGGCTCCCGACCTGCAATGGCATGCGGTCCCCGCTCCGTATGTGAACTTCGGCCTGGCCGACCCGGGGATCCGCGCCCTCTCCCTGCTGATCACCCTGGTCGCCCCCGGCAGCCGCGGCCAGATCCGGCTCCGCAGCGCCGACCCGAGGCACAAGCCCGCCATCGATCCCGCCTACCTCTCCGATGGCGCGGACCTGGAGCCGCTGGTCCGCGGGATTCAGCTGGCCCGGGAGATCGCCGCGGCCCGGCCGCTGGCCAGGATCTGCGCGACCGAGCTCGCGCCGGGCGCGGACGTCTCAGCCGAGTCCGAGCTGCGGGAATTCGTCCGCCGCGACCTCGGCACGATCTATCACCCGGTCGGCACCTGCGCGATGGGCGGCGACTCCCGGCTGGCCGTCAGCAGGATCGCCAGCGTGGTGGACACCGAGCTGCGGGTCCGCGGGGTTGACGGGCTGAGGGTCGTGGACGCCTCGGTGATGCCCGTGGTGCCCAGGGGCAACACCAACGCGCCGACCATCGCGATCGCCGAGCGGGCAGCCGACCTGATCAGCGGCCGGGCCCCGCTGGCCGCCGCGGAGCCCGCCGACCTGGCCTCGGCTGTGGCGGCCTCATCAGCCTGAATTTCCCCGTTCCCGCGATAGATCCCCGGGATATTGAACGCAGGGATCCGCGGCGCGGCCCGGCCGCCAGAGCCCGATCGCGCGAGCGGTTACTTCTTGTAGCGCCTGCCGTGCAGGAAGGTCACCAGGCCGACGATCTTCTTCATGTCCTCGTCGGTCCGGTCGAACGACGTCAGGTTCACCAGCGGCTTCATCCGCTGCCGGGTAATGGCCTTCGGCCGGGAGAACTCCCGCAGCCCGTCCGCGCCGTGAATCCGGCCGAAGCCGGAATCGCCCGAGCCGCCGAACGGCAGCGCGGGGACACTGGCGTACGCGATGACCGAGTTGATCGCGGTCATCCCGCTGCGCATCGCCCTGGCCGCGGCCATCGCCTTCCTCTTGTTCCCGGCGAACACGGTGCCGCCGAGGCCGTACCGGCCGCCGTTCGCCAGCCGGACGCCCTCGGCCAGGCTGGCTACCTTCGTGACCGTGACCGTCGGCCCGAACGTCTCGTCGGTCACCGCGCGGCTCTCCTCCGGCACGTCGGCGAGGATGACCGGGCCGACGAACGGCTTCCGTACGCTCGCCATGCCGCCCACGATCGGCCGCCCGCCCCGCGAGAGCGCGTCCGCGATGTGGTTCTCGATGACGTCGATCTGGCCCGGCATGGTCATCGGCCCGTAATCGGCCTCGCGATCCTCGCCGGGACGGAGCCCGGCTACCCGTTCCGTCAGCTTCTCAAGGAAGGTGTGGTAGACGTCCTCGGCGACGTACACCCGCTCCACTCCGACGCAGGTCTGGCCGGCATTGGAGAGGGCTCCCCAGGCCGCGGCGTCCGCCGCGGCGTCGAGATCCGCGTCATCGCCGACGATGAACGCGTCCTTTCCGCCGCATTCGGCGACCATCGGGGTCAGGTTCTGCGCGCACGCGGCCATCACCTTCTTCGCCGTGGCCGCCGAGCCAGTGAAGGCGATCTTGCTGACCCTGCTCCTGGCCAGGATGTCGCCGGTCTCCCCGGCGCCGGTGATCAGCTGGAGCACCGGCTGGTCCCCCGCCACCTCGGCGAACGAGCTGACCAGCCACTCGCCGACCGCCGGGGTGAGCTCGCTCGGCTTGAACACGACGGCGTTGCCGGCCGCCAGCGCGTAGGCGATCGAGCCCATCGGGGTGAACACCGGGTAGTTCCACGGGCCGATCACGCCGATCACGCCGAGCGGCTGGTACTCCAGGGTGGCCGCCTGGCTGATGGCGATAAGGCCGCTGCGGACCCGCCGCGGCCGCAGCACCTTGCGGGCGTTCCTGGCGGCCCAGTCGATATGCACGATCGCCAGCAGGATCTCCAGCTGGGCGTCGGCCAGCGGCTTGCCGGTCTCGTTGTGCACGAGCTCGGCGAGCCGGCCCATGTACCTGGTGATATGGGACTTCCAGGCCAGCAGCGTGACGCGCCGCTCGCTGGGTGACAGGCCGGCCCACCAGGCCGCTGCCTGGTGCGCGCGCTCTACCGCGGCCTCGATCTCGTACTCGCCGCCGACCGGGAACGTCGCGATCACCTCGGACGTCGCGGGGTTCAGCGTGTCGAACGTCGTCGCGGACCTTGCCGGGCCATGCGTCCAGGTCGTCGTCGTCGCCATTGCCCTCACCGTCGTCAGTCCGGCCAACTCAGGCCGTCCGTGCCAAGTAAATCACCGGCCGTGGCGGGGCAGATAACGTTGGGTCGCGGCAGGCCGGGCGGTGATCAAGGGACGGGAGCGGACCGATGGCAGGCGATGGCTGGGATGAGGCAGCTGCCGGGCGGGCCGGCCCGGCGGATGCCGGCGGGGATGACCGTGTGCCTGGCCGGCCCGGCGCCGATCGCGGCTGGCTGCGCGCGGCCGTCGAGCTGTCCAGGCGCTGCCCGCCGTCGGAGTCCGCTTTCTCCGTCGGCGCGATCCTGGTGAGCCCGGCCGGTGATGTCATCGCGTCCGGTTTCTCCCGGGAGCGGGATCCCCATGATCACGCCGAGGAAGTCGCCCTGGCCAAGGCCGGGGAAGCCGCCCTGACCGGGGCCACCCTGTATAGCTCCCTGGAGCCCTGCGCCGCGCGCGCCTCCCGGCCGCGCCCGTGCGCCGACCTGATCATCGCGGCCGGGCTGCGCAGGGTCGTCATCGCCTGGCTGGAGCCGCCGGTCTTCGTGCCGGGCGGCGGAGCCGCCCGGCTGCGCGCCGCCGGGGCCACGGTTATTGAGATTCCCGGGCTGGCCGCCGCCGCCCGCGCGGTCAACGCGCACCTGCTGCCTTCGGCGGCGAGCTGAGCGCCGGGCGGCCCCGGCGCTCGCGGATCAGAAGAGGGTCATCTCGTCGGATGGCATCCCCCGCATGGCGTCGTAGTCCAGGATCACGCAGCGGATTCCGCGATCCTCGGCCAGCGTCCTTGCCTGGGGCACCACACTCTGAGCTGCCAGCACGCCGCCTACCGGAGCCAGCAGCGGGTCACGGTTCAGTAGTTCCAGGTAGCGAGTCAGCTGCTCGACGGCGTCGATGCTGGCGCGTCGCTTGACCTCCACTGCCCAGTGCCTGGGCCTGCTCAGAGCGGCACCCTCAGCAGAACTGGGCCCGCCGGTCCCGCCGCCCTGCTGGATCTCGATCGCGACGCTGACGCCCGCGGCGTCCCGGCACATCAGGTCGACGGGACCGATCGCCGTGGGGTACTCGCGGCGGACCAGCCGCCAGCCCTCGCCGAGCAGGTGCGTCTGGGCCGCCAGCAGCTCCTGCAGGTGCGACTCGACGCCATCCTTGACCAGCCCGGGATCAACCCCGAGGTCGAACGAGGAGTCGCTGACGATCTCCTCGATCTCGATGGTCAGCGTCTCGCCCGATTTTCCGGTGACGACCCACTGGCTAGCCTGCTCCGCCAGCCGGCAGGGCGGCGACATCCAGTTCAGCGGCTTGTACGAGCCGCCGTCGGAGTGCACGAGGACCGACCCGTCGGCCTTGACGATGAGCAGCCGGATGGCCGGGGCGAGATGGGCGGACAGCCGTCCCGCGTAGTCCACGCTGCACCGGGCGATGACGAGCCGCACGAGACCCAACTGTAGCCAGTCCCGGCTTCCGGCGCTGCGGGGAGCGCCGCCAATGGCGTCGTTGGGACTTCACTGCAGATACAGCGACAGCGGAGTCCCAGCCACGCTCTTCGAAATCGCGCGCGCTGCCGGGGCCGGTCCCGCTACCCGTGATCATGGAAGGCCGCCGGATGTCATACAGTGACGGCCGTGAGCCCACGCAAGGCCCGCCGCCTTCCCGCAGCCATGCCGCGCAAGCCGCGCGGCGGGCCGCGGCGCGGGGATACCGCGCCGGGGCCGGCCGCGGACGGCGACGCGGACCCGGCGCCGGTGCGGCTCGGGCCGGAGCGGACCGAGCCGTGGCCGGACGGGGACTGGGTAGTGCGGCAGGTCCCCGGCGCCGCCGCCGCCAAGACGTACCGCTGCCCAGGCTGTGACCAGGAAATCGTGCCAGGGACCGCGCACGTGGTGGTCTGGCCGACGCATGAGCATGGCGCCGGGGGGCGCAGGCACTGGCACAATCCGTGCTGGCAGCGCAGGCCACGCCGGCCAGCGCCGGGCGGCCGCGGGACTCGCGCGGCAAGGCGAGCGACATGAGCGAGATCAGGCCGGGCACCGTGCTGCCGGCCGACCGGACGCCTATCACCCTGCGCACCGCCGACGGGCTGCGCCTCATCGGCGAGCTGGCGCTGCCCGCCGGGCGCCCGCCCGCCGCCACGCTGATCTGCCTGCACCCGCTGCCGACCCAGGGCGGCATGATGGACAGCCACGTGCTGCGCAAGGCGGCCTTCCGGTTGCCTGCCCTCGCGGATCTCGCCGTGCTCAGGTTCAATACCCGGGGCACCACGTCCGAGCAGGGCACGAGCGAGGGCGAATTCGGCGAGGGCGAGAGCGAGCGGTACGACGTCGCGGCGGCGATCGCCTACGCCGTCGCGGCCGGGCTGCCGCGGCGCTGGCTGCTGGGCTGGTCGTTCGGCACGGAGCTCGCCCTCAAATGGGGCAACGACCCGGCGGTCGACGGCGCGATCCTGCTGTCGCCGGCCCTGCACCGCGCGACCGATGCCGACCTGGATGCCTGGGCGGCCTCCGGGCGGCGGCTGGTCGCGCTGGTGCCGGAGCTTGACGACTACCTGAGGCCCGGCGAGGCCCGCGCCCGGTTCGCCAGGGTGCCCCAGGCCGAGGTCGTCGCCGTCGCCAGGGCCAGGCATCTGTGGGTCGGGGAGACCTACGTCCGCATCGTGCTGAACGAGATCGTGCGGCTGGTCAATCCGGCCGCCTGGCCGCTGCCCGCCGAATGGAAGGACTGACCGGTGAGCCTCTTCGACCTGACAGGCAAGAACGCGTTCGTCACCGGCGCGTCCCGCGGCATCGGCCGGTCGATCGCGGTGGCCCTGGCCGGCGCGGGCGCGGACGTGGCCCTGGTCGCCCGCGGTGAGCGCGGCCTCGCGGAGACCGCGGCGGACGTCACCGCGCTCGGCCGTGCGGCGCTCGTCATCCCGGCAGACGTCACTAGCCAGGCCGAGGTCGGCGCGGCCGTCGCGGCGGCGATCGACCAGCTGGGGCACGTGGATGTGGTGGTGAACAACGCCGGCGGGTCGAACTTCGTGGCCGCGTTCCTGGACCTGAGGCTGTCGGGCTGGGAGAAGCTGATGAGGCTCAACCTGGATTCTGCGGTGTACGTCTGCCACGCGATCGGCGGTCACCTGGTGGAGCGCGGCGAGGGCTCGGTCATCAATGTCGCGTCGGTGGCCGGGGTGACCGGGTCCCCCTTGCTCTCGCCGTACGGCGCGGCCAAGGCTGGCCTGATCTCGCTGACCAAGTCGCTGGCGGCCGAGTGGGGCCGCACCGGAGTCCGGGTCAACGCCCTGTGCCCCGGCTGGACCGCCACCGACCTCAACCGCAACCTGTGGGAAGACCCGGTCTCCGGCCCGGCCACGGTGGCCACGGTGCCGATGGGCCGGTGGGGCAGGGCGGAGGAGATGGCCGGCCCGGCCGTCTTCCTGGCGAGCGCGGCATCGTCGTACATGACGGGCCAGGTTCTCGTGGTGGACGGCGGCCAGACATCAGGCCCGTAGCTGGCCCGTAGCCAGCAGGCTGCCGCAAGCACAGGCGCCCGGTCCCGTGAGTCACGGGACCGGGCGCCTGTCATGCGATGCGGCGGGCTGCTACTCCGTCCACCAGTCGTCGCCCTCGGCCGACTTCGCCTGCTTGGCGCCCGCCGGCTGCTTCGAGGCTGGCGTGCCGCCGGCCGACCCGCCGGACCGGGCGCTGGAACTCTGCGCGCCGGCCGGGGCCTGCCCAGAGGGCGGCGCAGTGTCCTGCCGCGGCGGGGCAGCCGGGGCCGGCGCTGGGGCCGGCGCCGGCGCGGCAGGCGCTGCGGCTGGCGCCTGCTGAGATCCGCCGTTGGCCTGCGGCGCCGCGGTGACCGCCCTGGCGGGCGAGCTCTGCACGGCGGGCGCGGCCGGGGCCGGCTTGAGCGCGTCGGCGAGACCCGGCATCTGGGTGCCGAGCAGCTGGCTGATCTGTGAGAGGTGAGCGGCCACGCTCTCCTTCTGCTTGTTCAGCTCGTCAACGTGACGCTGCGCCGTGGTCCGGTGCCGTTCGGCCTCGGCCTTGGCATCGGCGAGCAGCTGGTCAGCCTGCGATTTCGCCTGTGCCACTATCTGGTCCGCGTTCTTCTTGGCGTTGGTGACCAGCTGCATGGCGTGCTGATCGGCGTCCCGCCGGGCCTGCTCAGCCTGCGTGCTGGCCTTGGCCGCCCGCTGCTCCGCGGTGGCGGCACGCTGCTCGGCCTCCGAAACCAGCTTCTGCGTGGCGGCCTGCGCGGCGGCGAGCCGTTCGGCTTCCTGACGCTCGGTCTCCTCACGCCGGGAGGCCAGCTGGATGTCGAACTCGGCCTCCGCCTGCGCGCGCTGCGCCTCGCTCTCCTCCAGGATGCGCTGAGCCTGGCTGCGCATCTCGTCGGCCTGGCGCTTGGAGGTGGTGAGGATCTCGTCCCGCTCGCGCTTCGATGAGGCCTTCATCTGCGCGACCTCGCGCTCCGTTGTGGTGCGGAGCTTGGCGATGTCGCGCTCGATGGCCGCGCGCTTCTCGGCTACCTCGTGGTCGGCGGTCGCGCGGAGCTTAGCCGCCTCGCGCTCGGTCGTCGAGGTCAGCTCGTCCGCGGCGCGCCGCGCGCTCGTCTTGATCGCGTCCGCCTCGCGCTCGGCCGAAGACCGCAGGTCGTCCGTCTCGCGCTTGGCGTTAGCGCGCAGCTCGGCGGCCTCGTTCTCGGCTGCCGCACGCACCTCGGCAGCCTCGACCTTGGCCTTCGCGTTGAACTCGTTGGCCGCGGATCTGGCTTCGTGCAGGATCTCGTTCTGCTGCTCTTCCGCGAGCCGCAGCAGCTGCTCGATGCGAGACCCGAGCCCGGAGTAGGTCGGGCGCTCCTGTTCCTGGATCTGGCGGTGCGCGTCAGCCAGCTCCCTGTGCAGCGCCTGCACCTGATCACGGTGCTGACGCAGCTCGCTGTCGATCTGCTTCAGGTGCTCGTTGACCTGGTGCGGGTCATAGCCCCGCATGACCCTCGCGAAGTCGCGCTGCGGGGTCTCCTCGAAGAAATTGCTGAGCTGAGCGTCAATATCGGGCTGCATTGTCGCCTAATCCTGGGTAGACGGGAGGATACGCCGGCCGGACCCTGTACCTCGCTACTGTCCCCCGGGCCGCCGGCACCCATGGGCCGGCTGCCCAGGCTGGCGTGGAAGGCAGCTCGCCCGGTGCCTGGCAGCGTACCGCTCCGCTGAGGGATTGGCGGCCTGTTCGCGGTTGCTCAGGCTTTAGATCCATGTTCCTGTCCGTATGTGATCATTTTATCCGTTAAATCCCTAGCATTTAGCCGATCTCGTCCCGGATCCGGCAGCGATCCTGGCACTCCCGGCGACCGCCTGGCGACGGTCAGCTATCCCAGGCGGCAGGACCCGGCCCCGCCTCGGCCGCCTGCACCAGCTCGGTCAGCACGCCGCCGAGGTCCGCCGGATGCAGGAACGCCACCGACGCCCCCATCGAGCCGTGCCGGGGCTGGGCGTCCAGCAGCCGGACGCCGGCCGCGCCGATCGAGGCGAGCGCCGCGGTGATATCCGTCACTCCGTAGCCAATGTGATGGATTCCCTCGCCGCGCCTGGCGAGGAACCTGCCGACCGGGGTGTCGGCGCCGAGCGGCTCCAGCAGCTGCACGCAGGACATCCCGGCGTCGGACGCCGCGACCTGCAGCATTGCCTCCCTGACGCCCTGCGATTCGTTGACTTCGGTGCTCACCACCGTCAGTCCGAAGGCAGATTCGTAGAACGCGATCTTCTCGGCCAGATTCCGGCACGCGATCCCCACGTGATCGATCCGGGTCAGCACCGATGTCTCCCTCCGGCCGCGGGTCAGGTCATGGGTATCGTTTCAGGAATGCGGGAAGCGGTCATTGTCGGCGGGGCCCGAACGGCCATCGGTCGCCTGCTCGGCTCGCTCGCCGATTTCAGCGCGGCGGAGCTCGGCGGCATCGTGATCAAGGCAGCGCTGGAGCGCGCCGGCCTGGCGGGCGAGCAGGTGGACTACGTGATCATGGGCCAGGTGCTGCAGGCCGGGGCCGGCCAGATCCCGTCCCGGCAGGCAGCCGTGGCGGGGGGCATCCCGATGACGGTCCCGTCCATCACGATCAACAAGGTCTGCCTGTCCGGGCTCGACGCGATCGCGCTGGCTGCCCAGCTGATCAGGGCCGGCGAGTTCGACGTCGTCGTGGCCGGCGGCATGGAGTCGATGACGCGCGCCCCGTACCTGCTGGCCGGGGCTCGCCGCGGATACCGGTTCGGCTCGGGCGAGCTGACCGACTCGATGGCGTGGGACGGCCTGACGGACCCGTTCGAGCAGGTGTCGATGGGCGAGTCAACCGAGCGGCACAATGCGAGGCTCGCCATCAGCCGCGAGGAGCAGGACGCGTACGCGGCCTCGTCACACCGGCGAGCCGCCGCGGCCATCAAGAACGGCCTGCTCGGCGAGGAGATCGCGGCCGTTACCGTGCCGCAGCGGCGCGGCGATCCGCTGACCTTCGACACGGACGAGGGAGTCAGGGCGGACACCACGGCCGAGTCGCTCGGCAGGCTCCGCCCGGCATTCGCCGCTGACGGCACGATCACGGCGGGATCGGCGTCCCAGATATCGGACGGCGCCTGCGCCGTCGTGGTCGCCTCCGCCGAGGCCGCCGCCGCGCACGGCCTGCCGGTCCTGGCCAGCGTCGGCGCGCACGGCAATGTCGCTGGCCCGGACAGCTCGCTGCATTCCCAGCCGTCCGCCGCCATCTCCCGCGCGCTCGGCAGGGCCGGCCGCACGGTCGCGGACCTGGATCTTATCGAGATAAACGAGGCGTTCGCCGCGGTCGTCATCCAGTCCATGCGGGATCTCGGCGTCGGTCCGGAGCGAGTGAACGTCAACGGCGGCGCCATCGCGCTCGGCCATCCCATCGGCGCCTCAGGGGCGAGGATCGCCTTGCATCTCATCCACGAGCTGCGCCGCCGGGGCGGCGGTCTTGGCGCGGCGGCGCTGTGCGGCGGCGGTGGCCAGGGGGACGCGCTGCTGTTTCAGGTGCCAGCGCCCGGCCGTGACTGAGGTCCGTTCGCCGCGTCCGCGCGCCGATCCGGAGGCGCTGATCGCGAGCGCCAGGGCGGGAAACGCCCGGGCCGTCGGCAGGCTCATCTCACTGGTCGAGAACCGCTCGCCCGAGCTGCGCCCGGTCATGAAGGCGATCGCGCCGTACACGGGGACGGCGCGGGTGATCGGGATCACTGGCTCCCCCGGAGTAGGGAAATCGACGGTGACCAGTGCCCTGGCGGCGGCGTACCGGGCGGCCGGGATGCGGATCGGCGTGCTGGCGGTCGACCCCTCATCCCCGTTCACCGGCGGCGCGCTGCTCGGTGACCGGGTCCGGATGCAGGATCACGCGACCGACGACGGGGTGTTCATCAGGTCGATGGCCAGCCGGGGGCATCTGGGCGGGCTGTCCCTTGCGACCCCGCAGGCGGTCAGGATCCTGGACGCGGCCGGCTTCGGCCTGATCCTGATCGAGACGGTCGGGGTCGGCCAGGCGGAGCTGGAGATCGCCTCGCTGGCCGACTCGACGCTTGTCGTCGTCGCGCCGGGGATGGGCGACTCCGTCCAGGCCGCGAAGGCCGGCATCCTGGAGATCGCCGACATCCTCGTGGTGAACAAGTCAGACCGGCCGGCGGCGCAGCAGGCGGTCAGGGACCTGCGCACCATGGTCGCGATGGGGAACTGGGAGGGCGGCTGGAAGCCGCCCATTGTCAGCACCGTCGCCGTCGCCGGTACCGGCATTGACGACCTGACGGAGAAGATCGGGGCGCACTGGTCATGGCTTGCCAGCTCGGCCGAGCTGGCAAGACGGCGGCGGGCCAGGGCCAGGGAAGAGGTGGCGGCGATCGCGGTGGCCGTGCTGCGCGGGCGGCTGGGCGGGCTGCCAGGCGACTCCCGCCTGGACGAGCTCGCCGGGCGGGTCGCGGCCGGCCAGCTGGATCCGTACTCGGCCGCCGACGAGCTTGTCAGCGGCTAGCGCCCGGCGCCGCGGGCTCGCCGGAGCCGCCCGGCACTGAGCCGGCTGGCGCTGAGCCGCCCGGCGCTGGCCCGCCCGGCGCTTGCCCGGCCGCTGCTTGCCCGGCTGGCGCTTGCCCGGCGACTGCTTGCCCGGCTGGCGCTGGCCCGCCCGGCGCGGCGGCGCGCTCGGATGCGGCGCGCTCGGCCGCCACCGCGTAGGCCGCGCTCTGCAGGATCGACTCGCTTCTCAGCCGTGCCTCGTAGGCGGTCCTGCCGCCGCGTACCCCGAACAGCCGCCTCGTGATCACCAGGTACAGCACGAGGGCCAGGTTGACCGCGAAGAACGCCACCCTGGTCACGGTGATCTTCGTGGACATGTCGTATATCTCGTAGGGCAGGCCGAGCGAGGTGGCGATCAGGGCGAAGTACTCGCCCCAGCGCTTGCCCAGCCACAGGCCGGTGCCCTCGATCAGCTCGATCACCGCGTACCCCGCCAGCAGGGCGGCGATCAGGCTGATCGTGGTCGAGCTCAGCGTCAGCGCATGGCGGATGAGGCCGACTAGCTTGGACCGGTCGACGTCATAGCCGAGCTGGCCCATCAGCGTGCGGATCGCCGGGTACTCCCGGTCGAGGGTCTGCTCGATGGACGCGCGGGCATACTCGAACCGCCAGACGGCGAATGCCGCGACGCCGAAGACGAGCGCGCGGACGTAGCGCTCGATGGCGAAGATCCTCAGGATGAAGGCGCCGCGCACGTCCTTGCCGCGCCGGACGTCTGGCGCCGCGGCGGCCGGGCCAGCGGCGTTCGGCTCACCCGGCACGAACGTTCCGCAGCGCAGGCACTGCCAGGCAGGCCCCGCCGCGGTCGGCGCGCTCAGCCGCGCGCGAAGCTCGGCCTCCGCCGGAGCATAGGTCACATGTCCGGATCGGCCGCAAGCGAGCAGGCCCCAATCCACGTCCCGCAGCCTACGGCAGCCTGGGCCGGCCGGCGGCCCGCGTGCGCGGGCCGGTGACCCGGCTACCCGGGCCGGTGACCCGGCTACCCGGGCCGGTGACCCGCCTGCCCGGGCACTGCGGCTCAGCCCTTGACGATGATCCCGTTGGCGAGGGTCAGCACGTCGTCGCAGATCAGCCGCAGCGCGGCGATGTCGCGTCCGGTGGCGACAATGGCGATGTCCCGGCCCAGGCCGCGGATCGCGGCGGCGAGCGCTGCCGCGTCGACCGGACCGAGATCGTCCAGCAGGCCGTCGATCAGCAGCAGGCCGGGCCGCCCCGCGGCGGCCGCGGCGAGCCTGACCGCGCGCCCAGCCAGGCCGCGTCCCGCCAGGCCGCGCATCCGGACGACGGGCCTGGGCCGCAGGCTGCCGCGGGCCAGGCCGACCTGGGCACGCACGGCGGCCCGGCCGCGGGCCGTTGACATGTCCTCGCCCAGCACTCTCAGCTCGCCGTGCGACGGGCGCGCCCGGCCGGCCAGCAGATCGACCATCGCGGACCCGTCACGGTGGCTGCTGACCGAGATGCCGACCGCCGTTCGGCCTGTCAAGGGGGCTTCGATGCGGAAGCTGGCGGCCCGGAGCGCCCGGTACCAGCCACGCTGCACTCCGACGCCTGCCGCGAGTACCGGCGTCACTGACGCCAGAGCGTCACCGGCCATCCGCATCCCCTGCTCACCGGTCACTGCCACCACCCGCAGTTTACCTCGGCATGACGGATGGCTATCCTCCGGTTACTTTGGGTGATAGCGCTGACGCGGTTCCCTGGCGGTGGTGATGGCCGGCGGTACGGTGTGCCTGTGCGGAAGCAGCTGGATCTGCCGTTTGACCCGATCATGCGCGCCGCGCGGATCTGGGAGCGCAGGTTCGGCGATTCGCGCGCCATGGCCGCGGCGACCTCGATCATGCGGGCGCAGCAGATCCTGCTCGCCGAGCTGGATGCTCGGCTGCGGCCGCACGGGCTGACCTTCGCGCGATACGAGGCCCTGGTCCTGCTCACGTTCAGCAGGGAGGGCGCGCTGCCGCTGCGGCTGATCGGGCAGCGGCTGATGGTGCACCCGACCAGCGTCACCGACATCATCAACCGGCTGGAACGCCACGGGCTCGTCATCCGCCGCCCCAACCCGAGCGACGGCCGCGGCACCCTGGCCGAGATCACGGCGCACGGACGCACGCTGGCCGAGCGCGCGACCAGGGACCTGATGGCCGCGGAGTTCGGCGTGGGCGGCTACGACGCCGCGCAGCTTGACGAGATTTTCGGCCTGCTACGCGGGCTCCGGGTGGCGGCCGGCGATTTCGCCGAGGCCGGGCCGCCCGCGGCAGGTTAGCCCTGGCCGGCGAGTGGCCCCGGTCTCAGCCGTCGCCGGCCACCGGGGACGGCTGCCAGCTGCGCCCGCCGTTGGTGGAGAACCAGATCTCATCCAGCCCGGAATGGGCCGGCACGGCGACGCCGTGGCTCGTGTTGGTCATTCCCACGTAGCTGAAGCCGCCCGCCGGTCCCTGCGCGGCCGGCAGCGTCACCCGCCAGCTCGCGCCGCCATCCCGGGATACCTCGATGCCCTCGCTGGTCGCGACGACCACCAGGCCGCCGGCCCCGGCGGCCAGCGAAGCGGGCGTGCCAAGGTCTGGCACCGCTGGCAGCCGCTGCCAGGTCTTACCGCCATCCGCCGACGCGTACAGCACCTGCGACCCGGCCGACTGCGGGCTCGCCTGAGTGCCCGTGGTGGCGTCCGTGCAGAGCAGGAACAACTCGCCCGAGCCCGCCGCGAGCAGCCCGCCTGACGGCTGCCCGTCCGGCCGCGCAGCGCCCGGGGCGCAGGGCGCCGTCCCGGCGGTCGTCCACGCGGAGTCGCTCAGCTTGCCGCTGAGCACGCGCCGGTCGGGTGCCAGGACGTAGCCAGTGGCGTCGGCCGGGACGGGCGCCGTGCCGCCGACGAGGATGAGGCTCGCGGAGGTCGCCGTGCCGCCCGCGGTGAGGCTGACCGCGCCGCCGACCCGGCGCCACGGGCCGCCCACCTGGGCGGTGTGCAGCGAGAAGCTGGTGCAGTCGGAGGCGAAGTCCGGTCCCCGTCCCGCGCACCTGGCCCAGAGGGCGAACACCTGCCCGTCCAGGGTCTCCAGGTCGGTCACCCTGACGCCGGCCGGCAATGGCGTCCTTGACCACTGGGCTCCGCCGTTCGCGGTGGTCCACAATTCGGGGCCGAACGCGAACCCCTGGTCGGTGTTGAGGAACCGGAGCTGGCTGACGCCAGATGATCCGTTCGGCGCTCCGGTGGCGGGCGCGGATACGCCGAACCAGCTCTTGCCATAGTCGGCGGTGCCGGCCAGCGAGGTGCAGTATGGGCCGCCCGCGCAATCGCCTGGCGTACCGGCCTGGCCGATCACCGCGCCGATGGTCGGGCCTACGAACGTCACCGACGTCGGCCTGAAGTTGCCGGGCACCGGGTCGCCTGAGCCGGTGCCCGACAACGACGCCGGGGCGCCGGGCTGGTGTGACGCGGACTTCGCCGCCGGCGTGCCGTTGTTGTGCGGTTCGGGCGGCCGGGTGATGGCCTGAGACGTGCTGCCTGCCGCCACGCTGGACTGGCCCTGGCCGGCCGGGCGGTTAAGCAGCGCGCTGGCGATCTTTGGCGAGACGGCCAGCCCGGTGACGATCACGGCCGCCCCGGCGCCGGCCAGGATGGCACGGCTGACCTTGCGGCGGCGCGCTCGCCTGCTGACCCGCTCGAAGGTTCCTGGTGGCGGCGGCAGCGGCTGGACGTCGGCATCCAGCCAGGAGCCGATCTCGTCGCGCGGGCTATTCATCGGCGTTCTCCAGCGCTGCCTTCAGCCGGGCCCTGGCATGATGCAGGTCCGCCTTGATCGTCCCCTCCGGTCGTCCCAGCATCGCCGACACCTCGCGCACGGCGAATCCCCCGTAGTAGTGCAGCAGGAACGCGCTGCGCAGCCGGGCGGGCAGCGCCTCGATGAGCGCCCGGACATCGACGTCCTGCGCCGGATAGCACGCCGGGTCAGCCGGCGCGGCGGCTGTCATGGTGCGGATGGCGCGACGCTCCCGTCCCATCTTGCGCCAGTGGTCCCTGACCAGGTTCGTGGCGATCATGTAGAGATAGCTGTGCGGATTGTCCAGCCCCGACCAGCGTGCCATCAGCCTGGTGAAAGCCTCAGAGGCGATCTCGTGCGCCGTCTCGTCGTCGTCGACCAGCCGGCGGACCCATCCGGCCAGCCGGGGATAGCTGGCGTTGAAGAGATCCTCGGCCGCGGCGCGGTCGGCCGTACGGAGCCTGGCCACGGAGCTCCCTCGCCTCGCCGCCGGTTGCGGCGGCGCTACCCAAGGTGCGAGCGACGTGGCGTCGCCGAAGACCGCCGCGGTGTCCACGCCGCCTGCGCTATATCGCATTCGTTCTACCACACATTCCGCGGGTCACGGATGAGCTTGGGCCGCCAGGGCTCCGTAACGCCCAGGCGACCTATGAGACGGCGAAGAGCACCGATCGGTTGCTTTTATCTCCGCCCTTCCTGCTTCCGCCGCCGGGCCGGTGCTCCGCCGCCGGGCCGGGCCTGCTTCGGCGGGCCGGTTCTCCGTCGCCCGGGCCGGTTTCTGCTTCGGCCGGGCCGGTTCTGCTTCGGCGGGCCCGGTTAGACTGGCAGCCAGGTAGTAGGACGTCCAACGAAGTTTGGCTGGCTCGCGGAAAGGGCTTGCGGCGGCCTGCGGAGGAACGTCATGGACGCTCGCGAAATAGCGGACGACGCCCGCGACGGCATGCTGCGGTGGCAGCGCCGGTATGACGCCGCGCGCAAGCGCGACGCCGATTTCAGCACGCTGTCCGGGCTCGCGGTAGATGCCGTGTACGGGCCGCCGGCCGGGTCTGTCGTGCCGGACTTCGACCGGATCGGCTGGCCAGGCGAGTTCCCGTTCACCCGCGGGCTGCACCCGGCCGGCTACCGCGGCAGGGCCTGGACGATCCGGCAGTTCTCCGGGTTCGGCAACGCGCGGCAGACGAACGAGCGATACAAGATGCTGCTGCGCGGCGGCGGGGGCGGCCTGTCGGTCGCGTTTGACATGCCGACGCTGATGGGCCGGGATTCCGACGACCCGCGATCACTCGGCGAGGTGGGGCACTGCGGCGTCGCCATCGACTCGGCGGCCGACATGGACATCCTCTTCTCCGGCATCCCGGTTGCTGACGTCACCACGTCGATGACGATCAGCGGCCCGGCGGTACCGGTGTTCTGCATGTACCTGGCGGCGGCCGAGCGGCAGGGTGCCAGGACCGGGGCGCTGAACGGCACGCTGCAGACGGACATCTTCAAGGAGTACATCGCCCAGAAGGAGTGGCTGTTCCCGCCCGGCCCGCATCTGCGCCTGATCGGCGACCTGATGGAGTACTGCACCCGTCATATCCCCGACTACAAGCCGCTGTCCGTATCGGGGTACCACATCAGGGAGGCCGGTTCCACCGCCGCCCAGGAGCTGGCGTTCACGCTGGCGGACGGCTTCGGGTACGTCGAGCTCGGCCTGTCCCGCGGCCTGGACATCGACGTGTTCGGGCCGGGGCTGTCCTTCTTCTTCGACGCGCACATCGACTTCTTCGAGGAGATCGCCAAGTTCCGCGCCGCCCGCCGGATCTGGGCCCGGTGGATGCGGGATACGTACGGCGCGCGCACGGAGCGAGCCCAGTGGCTTCGATTCCATACGCAGACAGCCGGGGTATCCCTGACCGCGCAGCAGCCTGACAACAACGTGGTCAGGACCGCGATCGAGGCGCTGGCGGCCGTGCTGGGCGGCACCAGCTCGCTGCACACCAACGCCCTGGACGAGGTGCTCGCGCTGCCGAGCGAGAAGGCCGCCGAGATCGCGCTGCGGACCCAGCAGGTCATCATGGCGGAGACCGGGGTCGCCAGCGTCGCTGATCCGCTGGGCGGCTCCTGGTACCTGGAGGCGCTCACCGACCGGCTGGAGGCCGCGGCGGAGGAGACCTTCGCCAGGATCCGCGGGATGAGCGAGGACGGCTCGATGACCAGCGGGATCCTGCGCGGCATCGAGGACGGCTGGTTCATGGCGGAGATCGCCGACGCGTCCTTCGCCTACCAGCAGCAGGTGGAGAAGGGCGAGAAGAAGGTCGTCGGGGTGAACTGCTATCCCGAGACCGTCGAGAAGCCGGTGCAGATCCTGCGGGTCAGCCATGAGGTGGAAACCGACCAGATCCGCGATCTCGCCGCCCGCCGCTCCGGCCGTGACCAGGCCGCGGCCGGCGCGGCCATCGCCGCGATGCTGGCCGCGGCGCGCAGCGGCGCCAACATGATTCCCTCGATGCTGGACGCGGCCCGCGCCGAGTCGACCCTGGGCGAGATCTGCGGTGCGCTGCGGGCGGAGTGGGGCGGGTACTTCGAGGCCCCGGCGTTCTGACGTCGCGACCAGGCCGGCGGTGGCTGGCACTCCGGTAGATACGGCAGGATGGTGTTATGCAGCAGCCGCGGGACTTCTCGCTCCATGGGGCCGTTGACCTCGGTGCGCGGCAGGCCGCCGCGCAGCGCCGGGCGCAGGCATCCAGAACATCCGGCGCCGGCGGGGAAGCGGGCGCCCCGGCCGGGCACGTTATCGAGGTAACCGACGAGACCTTCAACACCGATGTCGTCGACCAGTCCCGCAACGTGCCCGTGATCATGGACCTGTGGGCGGAGTGGTGCGAGCCCTGCAAGCAGCTGGGACCGGTGCTTGAGAAGCTCGCCGCCGAGGCGGACGGCGCCTGGGTGCTCGCCAAGGTCGACATCGACGCCAGCCCGCAGCTGCGGGCGGCCCTCCAGGTGCAGAGCATCCCGATGGTCGTGGCCGTGGTCGGCGGCCAGGTTCTGGACTGGTTCCTCGGCGCCATGCCCGAGGCTCAGGTGCGTGACTGGGTCAGCCACGTCATGGCGGCGGCCGCGCAGCTCGGGCTGGCAGGCGGCGCGGCGGGAGCGGCCGCCGCGGAAAATGGCGCTGACGGGACGCAGGGGACCGGCCAGGCCGCGGGTCCGGTCGGCCCTGGGCCAGGCGGTCCCGGCCCGGTTGGCCCTGGGTCAGGCGGTCCCGGCCGAGGCGGTCCCGGCCCGGGCCCGGCCTATCCGCCGGGATCGGGCCCGATGGCCGGGCCTGGCCGGGCCGATCCGATGGGCGACCCCGCCTTCGCCGAGGCGCAGGTTGCGATGGAGCGCGGCGACCTCGATGGGGCTGCCGCTGCCTTCGAGAAGGTCCTGGCGACGTCGCCCGGGCATCCCGTCGCCAAGCTCGCGCTCGCGGAGGTCAACCTGTTCAGGCGGGTCGACTCCTACGATCAGGTCAAGGCCCGCCGGGAAGCGGCCGAGAACCCGGACGACGTGGCGGCTCAGTGCCGGGTGGCGGATATCGACCTGGCGACGGGGCGGATCGAGGAAGGTTTCGACCGGCTACTCGGCACCGTCAGGAGAACCTCGGGAGATGACCGGGATCGCGCCAGGGCGCACCTGGTCAGCTTGTTCGACGTGTTCCCGCCCGGGGATCCGCAGGTGACCAGGGCGCGCGCCAGGCTGTCCAGCCTGCTGTTCTGAGCCGCCCGCGTCGGCCAGCCGCTCCAGCGCCGGGAGCGCCGCGGCGAGCGCGGCGAGCTGATCAGCGGGAAGCGTCAGCAGGCTGTCAGCGAGCACGAACGTGGTCTCCCGCCTGATGCGCTCCAGCGCTGCGTGGCCCGGCGGGGTGACGGACAGCGTGCTCGCCCTGGCGTCTCCGGGAACCGCGCAGCGCTGCACGTAGCCGCGCTGCTCGAGCGCGGTCACCAGCCTGGTGAGAGTCGACGGCGCTATCCGCTCAGCCGCGGCCAGGTCGCCCAGCCGCAGCGGGCCGGCTGACTCCACCGTCGCGAGTGCCGATAGCTGGGTCGGCGTGAGCCCGGCAAGCTCGTGCCTGCGGAGCCGGCGCGAGACTCGCGCGATGGCCACCCGCAGCCTGGTGACGTCGATCTGCGGCACGCCAGGCACCGCGGCGGCCGCCCCATCCTGGGCACCTGTGTCGGACACACCTGAAGATTACGGCCCGCATCGGCCGGGGCTGCCCGCCGCCTGGCGTCCTGGCGCATGATGGTGTCATGACGGAGGGCGCCCTTGGCGGCAGGCTGCTGGTCGCCACGCCGCTGCTGGGTGATCCTAACTTCCGGCGCACCGTGATCCTGATCGTCGAGGACGAGCCGGAGGAAGGCACCCTCGGCGTCGTGCTGAACAGGCCGACCGATGTCCCCGTGGGGCAGGTGCTCGAGACGTGGACGGAGCTGGTGACCGGCCCCTCCGTGGTGTTCAGGGGCGGCCCGGTATCACCGAACAGCGCCCTCGCCCTCGCGCTGGCGCGCGGCGAGGACGAGCCGCTCGGCTGGCGATCTCTCGACGGGTCAGCTGTCATGTCCAGGGTCGGGCTGGTGGACCTGGAGGCGCCGCCCGAGCTGCTGGCCGACGGCGTCACGTCCTTCCGGGTTTTCGCCGGCTACGCGGGCTGGGGGCCGGGCCAGCTGCACGCGGAGATTGACGAGGGCGCCTGGTACGTGCTGCCCGGGGAGCCGGCCGACGCGTTCGCCGCCGAGCCGGAGCGGCTGTGGCCGGCCGTCCTGCGACGCCAAGGCGGCGAGCTGGCGTTCGTCGCCACCTATCCGGACGATCCCGTCCTCAACTGATGACGGCGTAGACTCCGTGAGCGTGAGCACAGAGATCCTTCCCGATACTGGTACCGATACCCGCCAGGACACGCGTCCCGATCTCTCGCATGGCGATGGCGATCACGAGCGGTTCGCGCATTACGTCCAGAAGGACAAGATCGTCGATAGCGCTGTGAGCGGCACGCCAGTGGTCGCCTTGTGCGGCAAGGTCTGGGTCCCCACCAGGGACCCGAAGCGCTTCCCGGTATGCCCCGAGTGCAAGAAGATCTACGAGTCACTGCCCGAGGGCGACGACTGACCCCAGCGGCTCTTCCGCGCGCTTGCGCTAGCGCAAACGCGGGCTTCCGTTACCGCGGAAATAAAAGGCTGCCGGCCCCTTTATTTCCGATCATGCGCTGGGGTCTCGGTGCTGCCCTCGCCGATCCGCCGGATCCGAAGCTCGCGGAACCTGGAAATATCGCGTTCTGGCGTGGCGTCACTCGCCGTCCGGCTCGAAGATCGTCGGGATGGCCGGGTATCCGCGCGATAGCCGCAGCGCGTGCGCGGGCAGTTCAGCGAGCATTTCCCTGTGCCGGGACCGCGCCGTGTCGAGCGGCTCCCTGCCGATGATCTCCCCGCTGCGCACCAGTTGCTGCAGCAGCGCGCGGCCGTCACCAGGGCCGGGCGGCGATTCGGTCACCACCTCGGCGACGGCCACCCCGTCCTCGCTACGGCGGGCTGCCCACTTGCGCCCGCCGCGGCCCGGCTTTCCCACCGAGCGCTTGGCCACCGGGCGCAGCGGTCCCGCCCAGCCGTTGCCGTCGGCCCGTGCGACTAGCTTGTACACCAGTGCCGCCGTCGGCACGCCGGAGCCGGTGACCAGCGACGTTCCCACCCCGTAGCCATCCACCGGGGTGGCGGCGAGCGCCGCGATCGAGTACTCGTCCAGATCGCCGGTCAGCACGATCCTGGTGCGCTCCGCGCCCAGCGAGTCCAGCAGCGACCGGACCTGCCGGGCGACGACCGGCAGGTCGCCGCTGTCGATCCGGACGGCGCCGAGCCCGGGACCGGCCACCGCCACGGCCGCGCGCACCGCCGTGGCGACGTCGTAGGTGTCGACCAGCAGCGTGGTCCCGGCGCCGAGGGCCTCGACCTGCGTGCTGAACGCCTGCCGCTCGCTGTCATGCACGAGCGTGAACGAGTGCGCGCTGGTGCCGCTCGTCGGCACGCCGTAGGCGTAGCCCGCCCGCAGGTTGGAGGTGCTCGCGAAGCCCGCGATGTAGGCGGCCCGCGCGCTGGCCACGGCGGCGAGCTCGTGGGTGCGGCGGGAGCCCATCTCGATCAGCGGCCGGCCATCAGCGGCGGTGACCATCCGGGACGCGGCCGAGGCTATCGCGCAGTCGTGGTTGAGCACCGCCAGCGCGAGCGTCTCCAGCACGCACGCCTCGGCGAAGGTGCCCTGCACGACGAGAATCGGCGAGCCAGGGAAGTAGCAGTCGCCTTCCGCGAATCCCCAGATGTCGCCGGCGAACCGGTACGACTTCAGGTAGCGCAGGGTCGCGTCATCGGCCACGCCGCTGCCGCGCAGGAAATCCAGCTCGTCCGGCCCGAACCTGAACTGCTCAACCGCGTCAAGCAGCCGCCCGGTTCCGGCGACCACCCCGTACCGCCTGCCGCTCGGCAGGTGCCGGGCGAAGACCTCGAAGACCGCCCGCCGCTGCGCCGCGCCGCTGCGCAGCGCCGCCCGCAGCATGGTCACCTCGTAATGGTCGGTGAGCAGCGCCGTGCCGAGGGCCCCGGGCCCTTCCTCGGCCCGCCCCGAGCTCGTCCCCGGGCGGCTGGCGGCCGGCTCGCTCACGCTGGCCAGGTCATCTGCTGTCACGGGGGGAAGCCTACGGACACCGCCGGCGGGCCAGCCCGGCCGCCCGGCCGGACGCGGCGAGCGGGCGGGCCGGCCGGCTGGTCTCTCGCGGCAGTTGTGATCTGCGCTGATACGCCGAAGTGACTGACACGCCGAAGTGACTCCGGCGGCGGCGTCCTGCGAGACTGGGACCGAAGGACTGCGGCATGGGAGATCGCGGACAGGAGGTGATCGCGGGTGAGCGTGGCGCCGGCCGAGGTTGAGCGGGCGGATACCGACGAGAAGGCGATCCCTGACCTGCCCTGGGTCACGATCGTGTGGAACGATCCGGTTAACCTCATGTCCTACGTGACCTACGTGTTCCAGACGGTTTTCGGATACCCGAAGCCCAAGGCGGAGAAGCTCATGCTGGACGTGCATCACAAGGGCAGGGCCGTGGTCTCGGCCGGCGCACGCGAGGCCATGGAGCGCGACGCCGAGGTGCTGCACGGATACGGCCTGTGGGCTACGGTGAGCCACGACTCGTGACCGGCCGGGCGGGCAGTCCCGCGACGCCGGTGACCATGCGGCAACCCCGGGCGGAGACCACGGCCTGGCCCCGGGCGCAGAGACAGCTGACTACGCGGAGGCGCTGGTGGCAGGGTTCCGTGCCAGCCAGGGCGGCGTGACCGCCCGGTTCGCTGCCGCGCAGGCCCGGATCGTCCGTGATCTCGTCGGCCAGATCGCCCAGCTGCTCGGCACGGACCAGCCGGCCGGCCAGCCTGGCGATTTCGCCTTCGAGCTCGGGCTGAGCGACAGCACGGTGCTGCCGGATGATCCGGTGCTGGCCCGGCTGCTGCCCGACGGCTATGCCGAGGATCCCGAGGCGGCCAGCGAGTTCCGCAAGTACACCGAGCAGGGCCTGCGCGACGGCAAGATCGGCGCGGCCAGGACGGTGCTGGAAACCCTGCCGGCCAGCGGCGGCAGGATCCGCCTGTCCGCGCCGGAGGCGCAGGCCTGGCTGCGCGCGCTGAACGATGTCAGGCTCGCCCTCGGCGTCCGTCTCGGCGTCACCGAAGACTTCGATGAGCAAAGTTCAGCGATCGACCGCGCGGATCCCCGTTCTGCATATGTGTGGGTCTACCACTGGCTGGCATTCCTCCAGGAGAGCCTGGTGCACGCATTGTCGTGAACGCGGCCTGCGGGGTTACTCTCGCATCCATGCTGACGATCAGCCGGGCGCTGCGCGCAAGGATCCTTGCGCACGCGCGGGCCGACCACCCGGACGAGGCCTGCGGGGTGATCGCCGGGCCGGCCGGCCGGGACCGCCCCGAGCGGTTCATCCCGATGATCAACGCGGAGCGGTCGCCGACGTTCTACCGGTTCGACTCGATGGAGCAGCTCAGCGTGTGGCGCGCGATGGACGAGCGGGACGAGGAGCCGGTCGTCATCTACCACTCGCACACGGCCACCGAGGCGTACCCGTCCCGCACCGATATCGCGTACGCGAGCGAGCCTGGCACGCACTACGTGCTGGTATCCACCCGTGACCCGGACGCGGCCGAGTTCCGCTCGTTCCGGATCAGCGACGGGGCCGTGACCGAAGAGGAGATCAACCTCACCGGGGACGCCGCGGCGGAATGATACCGCCGCGGCCCCGGTTGGGACGCAAGGAGGCAGCGAGCGGCTGCCGCGCCGACCGAGTGCACCCTGGAGCGTTACCGATGGCCATCGAGGTCCGCATCCCGACGATCCTGCGCAACTACACGGGCGGGGCCAAGTCCGTCGAGGGCTCGGGCGCGACGCTGGCCGAGCTGATCACCGATCTGGAGTCGCGCCACGGCGGGCTGCGGGAGCGGCTGGTTGATGACGCGGGGCTGCGGCGCTTTGTCAATGTCTACCTCAATGACGAGGACGTGCGCTTCCTCGGCGGGCTCAGCGCGCCGGTCAGGGACGGCGACACGGTCACCGTGCTGCCGGCCGTGGCCGGCGGGATGCGCTGAAGCCGGGCGGCCGGCGGCGGGGCCTGGATGCGCTACGACTCACTGATCGACTCGGTCGGCCGGACACCGCTGGTCGGGCTGCCGGCGCTGTCGCCCGGCCCCGGCGTGCGGCTGTGGGCCAAGCTTGAGGAGCGCAATCCGACCGGGTCGGTGAAAGACCGCGCCGCGCTGGCCATGATCGAGCAGGCCGAGAAGGACGGGCTGCTCGCCGAGGGCGCGACCATCCTGGAGCCGACCTCGGGGAACACCGGTATCTCGCTGGCCATGGTGGCCAGGCTGCGCGGTTACAAGATGATCTGCGTGATGCCGGAGAACACCTCGGCGGAGCGCCGGCAGCTGCTGGCGATGTACGGCGCGTCCGTCATCTCGTCGCCGGCCGCGGGCGGGTCCAACGAGGCGGTCCGCGTGGCCAGGCGGCTGGCCGCGGAGAACCCGGACTGGGTGATGCTCTACCAGTACGGCAACGAGGCGAATGCCCGCGCGCACTACGAGACCACCGGGCCGGAGCTGCTCGCCGACCTGCCGGAGATCACTCATTTCGTGGCCGGCCTCGGTACCTCCGGGACGATCATGGGCGTGGGCCGGTTCCTGCGGGAGCGAGTTCCCGGTGTGCAGATCGTCGCGGCCGAGCCGCGGTACGGCGAGCTGGTGTACGGGCTCCGCAACATGGACGAGGGCTTCGTGCCCGAGCTCTACGACGAATCGGTGCTGACCTCGCGGATCTCGGTTACCTCCGCCGACGCCCTGCGCCGTACTCGCGAGCTGCTCGACAAGGAGGGGATCTTCGCCGGGATCTCGTCCGGTTGCGCGCTGCACGCGGCGCTGGCCCTGGCGGCCAGGGCGCGGTCAGCGGGGGAGCCGGCCGACATCGCGCTGGTGATCGCCGACGGGGGCTGGAAGTACCTGTCCACCGGCGCCTACACCGGGACGCTGGCGGAAGCCGAGACCCGCCTGGAAGGCCAGCTGTGGGCCTGACGGCCGTCCGCGCATGACGATCTTCGATGAGGCGACGGCGGTCCGGCGGTCCGGCGCCGGTCGCTACGACGTCCGGCCCGACGAGCGGTTCGCCCTGATGGTGCCCGGCGGCGGGGCCCCGCCCGCGGTCAATGGCGGGGTGCTGATCGCCACCGTGCTGCGCTGCGTGCTCGACTCCTCGCCGCATCCGCACCCGGTGGCGACAAGCGCGCACTTCCTCCGTGTTCCCCGGCTGGCTCCGGCCCACGTCGAGGTCACCTGGCTGAAAGAGGGCAGGACCGCGGCGACGGCGCGGGCGAGCCTGATCCAGGACGGGCAGCCGGCGCTTGAGGTGACCGTCAGCACCGGGACCGTGCCCGGCGCGGGCGGCGGCGACCGGACCGCGAGCCTGACCGCGAGCCTGAGCGCGAGCCTGAGCGCGAGCCTGAGCTGGACGGGCGCCCCGCCTGTCCTGCCGCCGATCGAGGAGTGCGTCGACATCGGCCCGTGGCCCGGCCTGGCCGGCCCGGGCCGGGTAACCGGGCCGCCCGAGGCCATCGGGTACGCCGGGCAGGTCGAGATGCGGCTCGATCCGGCGACGGCCGGATGGCGGCGCGGCGAGCCAGCCGGGATCCCGGAGATGCGCGGGTATTTCCGGCTGCGCGAGGACAGGGACCCGGACGCCTACCTGCTGGCGCTGGCGGTGGACGGGATGCCGCCGGTGGTGTTCGGCCTCGGCGCGACCGGCTGGGCCCCGACAGTCGAGCTGACCTGGTACATGCGCGCGGTGCCGGCGCCGGGGATGCTCACGGTGGCGGCCCGGTGCCGGCACGTCGGCGGCGGCTGGTTCGACGAGGAGGCCGAAATCTGGGACGCGGCCGGGCGGCTGGTCGCGCAGAGCCGCCAGATCGCCCGGGTCGGCCGCGGCAGGTAACGCCCGGTAGCTCGCCAGCTGCGGCTCAGGGAACGCTCTTGATCTTCCATACGAGGACGGAGCCAGCCAGCGCGACGACTGCCGTCGCGGCGAACAGGGTCCGGTAGCCGCCCAGCGACACCAGCGGCGCGGCGAGCAGGGCGCCGATCGCGGACGGGCACACGATGGCGATGTTGATGATGCCGAGGTCCTTGGCCCGGTCCCGGGCCGCGGGCAGCACCTGGGTGATGAGCGCCTGGTCGACGGCCAGGTAGGCGCCGAAGCCCACGCCGAACAGCACTGCCGCGCCGAGTGCCGCGTGCCAGGTCTCCGCGAGCGTCAGCAGCACGGCGGCCACGCCGATCAGGGCGCCGGACAAGGTGACGATCATCTTCCGCTTGCCGATCCGGTCCGAGATGATCCCGCCGACGACGGCGGTGATGACCACGCAGACGGTGTAGATCACGATCAGGATCAGCAGCCCGTCCTGAGCCGTCTGGCCGGGAAACAGCCTGGCGTAGTGCACCTGGTCGCGGAGGAAGTAGAGCAGGTACAGCGTTCCCATGGCGATGGCGAGCGAGACGAGGAAGCGGGTGACCCACGCCCAGGCGAAATCGGGGTACTCCCGCGGGCTCACCCAGTACGACCGGGCCAGCCGCCCCCAGGAGAACCGCGGCCGGTCCGCGGCGTCCAGCGGATGGTCCGGCGTCAGCAGCACGAACGGCAGCGTCAGCACCGCCAGCAGCACCGCCAGCACGTCGTAGCCGGAGATCAGCCTGGTGAAGACATCGATGACCAGGACGGAGCCGACCACCAGGCCGAGTGCCTGCGGCATCCCCACCCAGCCCGCAACCGTCGCGCGCTGCCGGACCGGGACGTGGTCGGGGATGGCCGCGCTCAGGCTGGCGAACTCGCCGTTCTGGAAGGCGCTGAAGAGGATCCACGCCGCCCCGACGCCCGCCACGCTCGTCTGCCGGGCCAGCACTGCCAGCGTGACTGCCGCCAGCAGGGCCATGGCCAGCGTCCAGCGATGCCGCCTGCCGCGCAGCCAGCCGAGCGGGAACCGGTGCGTCGTGCGGTCGGAGAGCGCGCCGGCCAGCGGGGTGGCGACGCCGGAGGCGATGGCGCCGAGCCCCGACACCAGCGCGAGGGCGGCGATCTTGTGCCGCGGGCTGATGTCCTGCAGCTGGATGGGGATCAGGACCTGCAACGGAGTCAGCGAGGCCATCCACATGCCCAGGCTGGCCAGGCTGAGGCCCGTGATCCAGCGGCTGCGCACGCGGATCGTCGGCTCGGCGAGCGCGCGCGAGGGCGTCCTCGGCTCGCCGGTAACCTGATCCGCCATCGCAGCTCCATAAGGCTGGCCATCTTCGTTCCCGCCGATCGGAGCCTGGGCGCCCTGGATGGATAATGTCGCGTTACCAGTCATATTGGTAGGTGGCCGGGGGAATCGCCTGGCGCCGGCGAGCCTGCTCCCGGAGCCCGCCGGCCCCGCCGGTCCCGGCGCGCCTAGCATGGACCACCATGCGGCTGACCGTGATCGGATGCGCTGGCAGCATTCCCGGGCCCGACAGCCCGGCGTCCTGCTACCTGGTGGAGGCCGACGGCTTCCGGATGCTGCTCGACCTGGGCAACGGGGCGCTCGGCGCGCTGCAGCGGCAGGCCGGCCTGGACGAGATCGACGCGATCTGCCTCAGTCACCTGCACGGCGATCACTGCCTGGACATGTGCGCCTACTGGGTCGCGCGGACCTACGGCCCCGGCGGCCCGCGGCCGCCGATCCCCGTCTACGGCCCGGCCGGCACCGCCGGGCGGCTGGCCAGGGCGCAGGGCACGGACGGCCCCCAGGACATGTCGGCGGCCTTCACCTTCGAGACGCTCTCGCCGGGCACCCGCCAGGTCGGCCCGTTCGAGATCACGGTCGATCACGTGAACCATCCGGTCGAGACGTTCGGCTTCCGTGTCGTCAGCGGCGGCCGGGCACTGGCCTACTCGGCTGACACCGGCGAGTCGGCCGCGCTCGTCCGGCTGGCAGGCGGCGCCGACCTGATGCTCTGCGAGGCGTCCTTCGCCGACGCAGCGGACCCGCCGAACCCGCCGGGCGTGCACCTCACCGGCCGGCAGGCCGGCCAGCACGCGGCCAGGGCCGGCGTCGGCGAGCTCGTGCTCACTCATCTCGTTCCGTGGAACGACCAGGCCGCGATGCTGACGGAGGCCGCGGGCGCGTTCAGCGGGCCGCTGTCCCTCGCATCCGGCGGCCGGATCCTCGACCTCGGCTGACCCGGTGACAGCGCCGGGCACATACACTCGGCTGCCATGCGTGTACTAGTGACCGGCGGCGCCGGCTTTATCGGCTCACACCTGACCGACGCGCTGCTCGCCAGGGGCGACCAGGTGAGCGTGATCGACGACCTGTCCGCCGGCCGTGCCGAGCGCGTCAGCGAGCGCGCCACCCTGCACAAGCTGAGCGTCACCGACCCGGGACCGCTGAACGCGGTGATCGGCCAGGAGCGGCCCGAGCTGATCTGTCATCTCGCCGCCCAGATCGATGTCAGGGCGTCGGTTGCCGCACCGGCTGACGACGCCCAGACCAACGTGGTCGGCACGGTGCAGGTCCTTGAGGCGGCGCGGGCGGTGGACGCCCGGGTGCTGTTCTGCTCCAGCGGCGGGGCGCTGTACGGCAGGGAGGCGCCGATTCCGTCCATGGAGGACGTGCTGCCCCTGCCCGAGTCGCCGTACGGGATAGCCAAGTACTGCGCCGAGCAGTACGTCGGCCTCTACAACCGGCTGCACGGCACCAGGCACTGCTCGCTGCGGCTGGCCAACGTCTACGGTCCGCGGCAGGATCCGACCGGCGAGGCCGGCGTCATCACGATCTTCTGCGGCCGGGTGCTCGCGGGCGAGCGCCCCACCATCTACGGGGACGGGACGCAGACCCGCGACTACGTGTACGTCGGCGATGTCGTCGCCGCGTTCCTGGCCGCGGCGGACAGCGGCCGCCCGGGCACCTGGAACATCGGCACCGGCGCCGAGGTCAGCGTGCTCGAGCTCGCCAGCATGATCGGCGAGATCGCCGGCCACCCGGCCGACCCGACGTTCGCCCCGATGCGCCCGGGCGAACTGCAGCGCAGCGCCATCGCGGTGGACCGGGCCAGGCGCGACCTGGGCTGGAGCGCCCGCATGCCGCTCGATGAGGGCATGCGCGCCACGTACCGGTGGGTCGAGTCGGGCGCGCCCGATCGTGCCCCGTACTGAGCTCACCGCTAGGCTGGCGCGCATGCCCAGACCCGATGGACGCGCGCCCGATCAGCTGCGCGAAGTACGCATGACCAGGGGCTGGCTCGACCACGCGGAGGGCTCCGTGCTCGTCGAGTTCGGCAGCACCCGGGTGCTCTGCGCGGCCAGCGTGACCGAGGAACTGCCCCGCTGGCGGCGCGGCAGCGGGCTGGGCTGGGTCACCGCCGAGTACGCCATGCTGCCGAGGGCGACGAACACACGCAACGACCGGGAATCGGTCAAGGGCCGGGTCGGCGGCCGCACGCAGGAGATCTCGAGGCTGGTCGGCCGGTCGCTGCGGGCCTGCGTGGACCCCAAGGCACTGGCCGACAACACGATCATCATCGACTGCGACGTGCTGCAGGCCGACGGGGGCACCAGGACCGCCGCGATCACCGGCGGGTACGTGGCGCTCGCCGACGCGATCGGCTGGCTGCGCGGCAGGAACCGGTGCAAGGGCGATCCGCTCGTTGCCTCGGTCTCGGCGATCAGCGTCGGCATCATCGACGGGCAGCCGAGGCTCGACCTGTGCTACGAGGAGGACTCGGCCGCGCAGACGGACATGAACGTGGTCTGCACCGGCGACGGGAGCTTCGTGGAGATCCAGGGCACGGCGGAGCGCGAGCCGTTCGGCCGGGAAATGCTCGACCGGCTGCTCGGCCTGGCCGTGGCCGGCTGCGCAGAGCTGACCAGCCTGCAGGCGGAGGTCCTGGCCCGATGACGGCCCGGCTCGTGCTGGCCACGCTGAACTCCAGCAAGCTTACGGAGCTGGCCAGGATCCTGGACGGCGGCAACGTGGGCGTCGAGCTCGTCGGCCTCGGCGAGTTCCCCGGCGCGCCCGAGGTGGCCGAGACCGGCGCCACGTTCGCCGAGAACGCGCTCTTAAAGGCAGTGGCGATCGCTCAGTTCACCGGGCTGCCATCGGTGGCCGACGATTCAGGCTTCTGCGTAGACGCGCTGAACGGAATGCCCGGCGTGCTCTCGGCGCGCTGGTCGGGCAGGCACGGGGATGATGAAGCGAACCTGCGGCTGCTGCTCGGCCAGCTCAGCGACGTGCCGGACGAGCGGCGCGGTGCTCATTTCACTTGCGCGGCGGCCCTCGTGCTGCCGTCCGGCCGCCGGCACGTCAGCGAGGGTGAGGTGCACGGCCGGGTCACCCGGCTGCCGCGCGGCGAGAACGGCTTCGGCTACGACCCGATCTTCGTCCCGGACTCCTCCGGGCTGACGACGGCCGAGATGACCGCCGAGGCCAAGGACGCGATCAGCCACCGGGGCCGCGCACTGCGCGCGCTCGCCCCGGTAATAGCCGCGCTGCTCGGCGGCGAGCCGGCCAACCCGAGCCGGTACGTTACGGCGAGCTACGGTAGGGCGAGCTACGGTAGGGCGAGCACGGTGGCGGAAGGAGCACGAGTGACGGACGATCGGCTGGCGGCGGGGGACCTGGCGCCGGATTTCACCCTGCAGGATGCCGACGGCGGCCAGCTCAGCCTGTCGTCGCTGCGCGGTCAGCGGGTGATCATCTATTTCTACCCTGCCGCCATGACGCCGGGCTGCACGAAGGAGGCATGCGACTTCCGGGACAGCCGGGGCGACCTTTCCGGCGCGGGGTTCACGGTGCTCGGCATCTCGCCGGACGAGCCGGCCAAGCTGGCCAGGTTCGCCGGGAAGGAGGGCCTGACGTTCCCTCTGCTCTCCGATCCTGACCGCGAGGTGCTGCGGGCATACGGCGCCTACGGGGAGAAGATGATGTACGGGAAGAAGAGCGTCGGCGTGATCAGGTCCACCTTCGTGGTCGGCGCGGACGGCCGGATCGAAAATGCCTACTACGGTGTAAAGGCGACCGGCCATGTCGCCCGGCTGCGCAAGGATCTGGGCGTCTGACGCCGTCGGCGTGCTGCCCGGGCGCGCGCCGCCAGCCACCGGCGGCGCGCGCTCCCGACTCGGGGCCGTAGTCCAACGGCAGAGGCACAGGACTTAGAATCCTGCCAGTGTGGGTTCGAATCCCACCGGCCCCACCGGCCCCACCCGCCCCACCGGCGGGCTTGCAGCGCCTATGCAGCGGCCATCAGCTCCTCGAGGGCGCTGATGACTGTCGGCCAGTTCGGTGCAGAGGCGTCGGCCACCGAGAAGTGATCGCCGTTGACCTCGAGCAGCTGCGCGTCCTGGCCGGCGGCCAGGGCGGCCGCCACATAAGTCACGCTCTGCGCGAACGGGACCCGGTCGTCGGCCCGAGCGTGCACGCAGCGCACGGCCGCTGAGATGGGCACCTGGGCGAGGGGGTCGGCTACCGCGTACTGCTCGGGGCGCTCGTCGGGACCACCGCTCATGAAGTCGGCTGCTGCCCCGTTTCCGATCTTCCCGCGGGCCGCGGCGCCCAGGTCGACGACTCCTGCGAGGCTGATGACGCCGGCGATCTCGACCACCGGCCCGGCACCAGGTGCGCCGGCGGCCAGCTTCGTCCGGCCAGCGGCCCAGGTGGCCAGGTGCCCGCCGGCACTGTGGCCGACAGCCACTACCCGGCGAGTATCTACGCCTGCGAGCGTGGCCAGGTAGTCGATCGAGGCCGCCGCATCCTCCAGCGTTGACGGATAGCCCCCGCCGATGCCGAGCCGGCGGTATTCGATGTTCCACGCCACCCAGCCCCGCCCGGCCAGGTCGGCCGCTACCCCGTCCAGGTTGTCGGCACCGTACCGGGATCCCCACCAGCCGCCGTGGATCAGCACCACGGCGCCGGGCCGGCATGGCCCGGCCGGCCGGTGGAGGTCAGCGAACTGGGACGCGCTGCCGGCCGCCGACCCGACTAGCGGATCGTCCCCCTTTATGACTAGATCGCCCCTCCTTGATGACTAGACAGCGGTTTCCTGTGCGTGCCATGATCCACCTGCCCTCGGGCGTGCGGGCGGACCCCTCTGGTGCTTCCGCGCACGCCTTGGCGGAAAAGACGGAGGAAAGACGATGACGCTTGGCCGGTACGTGCTCGGGATCAGCAGGCGTCGCGCCGGCCGGGCCGGCCTGGCCCTCGGTCTGGTTGTCGCCGTATGCGCCAGCGTCACTGGCGCCGCCGGAGCCGCATCGGCGGCGGCGGCGCCGGTCGCCAGGCATGCGAGGGCGGTCAAGGCGGCGCCTGCCCAGACCGTCCCGATCCAGGGTTTCAGCATCAACCCCCTCGACCGCGAGGACGTCCGGCAGTTCTACAACCAGGTGTACACGGCCTCGAACGGCGTTCCCGAGGGCTGGACGGGGAACATCGCCTCCTGCAGCCCGGGGACCGTCACGCCGGCGTACCTCCAGTCGGTCCTCCGCCGGATCAACTATTACCGGACGATGGCGGGCGACAGCGACGTCACCTTCAACGGGACCGACGCGGGCACGTCCGCCGACCCCAACAACGCCGAGGCACAGGCCGCGGCGCTGATGGAGAGCGCCAACAACTTCCTCCAGCACACCCCGGCCCAGGCCGGGACGAACTGCTGGACCCAGCAGTCCTTCAACGGATCCTCGCACTCGAACCTGTTCGAAACCGGCTCCACCGCAGCCGGAGCGACCGGCGGGCCCGGGATCGACGACCTGATGCAAGACGAGGGGCCGCTCGGGCACCGGCGCAACATGCTGAACCCGGCGATCACGACCATGGGCGCGGGGGCGGTCCCGGCCACGACCGGCTTCCAGGGGACCCTCGCCCAGCTCGTCCTGACCACCCCGTCGACGACGGCCCCGCCGCCGGTCAACGGCTTCGTCGCCTGGCCGCCGCCGGGGTACGTCCCCTACCAGGTCGTCTACCCGATCTGGTCGTTCAGCCTGCCGGGCGCCAACTTCAGCAACGCCACGGTGTCGGTGAAGCTGAACGGCACTCCCGTCACCACCCAGGTCAACTGCTTCGACCCGACGACCCCGGCCCTGCTGGCGGCCAACCCCGCCTGCGGGCAGTACGGCGATCCGGCCATCTCCTGGAGCCTGTCCACCGTCCCGGTCGGATCGAACTGGCCCAAGCCGGCCGAGGACGACACCTACGCCGTCACCGTCAGCAACGTCGTAGTCAACGGCGGCGCCCCGCAGAACTTCACCTACAACGTCACCATCTTCGACCCGGCCGTCTCCGACCCGGCGCACACGCTCAGCCAGGCCCCGTCCGGGAACGCCTCGCCGACGGTGGGAACCGACCCGTCCTACAGCATCACCCCGCTCACGGACCCCGAGGTGACCGGCTACCAGTGGCAGACCGCGCCGCTCAGCCCGGAGAACCTCATCGACGACCCGGCCACCAACGGCCTGACCAACTGGACACCGAACGTCTCCCCTGGCTTCAACCCGATCTCGACCGCCGAGCCGACCGGCGCGACGGCGTTCAACCTGGTCAGTAACGGCGCTTCGAACTGCGCTGCCGCGCCGGCCCAGCAGAGCCTCACCCTGAACCAGACGATCTTCCCGGGCGCCGGCGGCCAGCTCAGCTTCGGCAACCTGTTCGCCGGCATGGGATTTGGCGCCACCTCGGACCAGACGGCGAGCGTCGACGTCTCCACCGACGGCGGGAACACCTGGAACTCGATCTGGTCCCGGAGCCCGCTGCCGTCGGAGTCGGACACGGCCTTCACCCCGGAGACGGTCTCCCTGAGCCAGTACGCCGGCCAGCAGATCCAGCTTCGGTTCTCGCTCACTTACACGGGCGGGGAGTGGGCCTGCTCAGAGCAGGGCTGGTTCTTCGACAACGTCTCGCTCGCGGGCGTGCAGGCCGCCGGCACGCCGACGCTCAGCGCCGTCAGCGCCAGCCCGTCGTTCACCTTCAACAATTCCGCGCAGGGCACGGTCGCGCTCTCCGTCCGTCCCCAGTTCACGAACGCCTCGTTTGGCTCGGCGTTCCTGAGCTGGAGCCCGAGCCTGGTCGTGACCTCGCTCGCCCCGACGCAATCGCAGACGTCGCTGGCATCGTCGGCCAACCCGTCCACCGGCGGCCAGCAGGTGACCTACACCGCCACCGTCGCCAACTCCGATGGCGGCGGCACCGTGTCGTTCACCGATGGCGGCACCGCGATTTCCGGCTGCCAGTCGGAGTCGCTGAGCGGCGGGCAGGCAACCTGCGCCCAGTCCTACGGATTGGGCGGTACCCATTCGATCGTCGCCACTTACAGTGGCGACACCGGCACGCTGGGCTCCGCCTCGCCGGCGCTCAGCCAGGTAGTCAACGCGATCACCCGGTCGTCGGTCTCCATGGTGACCTCGGCTCAGTCGGTGACGGCCGGGCAGCCGGTGACGTTTACGGCGACGGTCACGCCGACCGACAGCGGCGGCACGATGAATTTCTTCACCGACGAGGACAGCACCGCCGGCTGCACGGCGGTGCCGCTGAACGCCGCCGGGCAGGCAACCTGCGTCACCACGTTCTCCAACCCGAGGGTCGAAACCGATTTCCTCGCGGACTACAGCGGCGACGCTAATTTCACCGGCGAGGAGTCGAACGATCTGGTCGAGTCCGTGCTGGGCCCGACGTCGACGTCGCTGGCGTCGTCGCTGAACCCGTCGCCGTCGGGCCAGCAGGTGACCTACACGGCAACGGTCAACGGAGGGCCGGACTTCTCGCCCTACGGCACCGTGTCGTTCTTCGACAATGGCGCGGCGATAGCTGACTGCCAGTCGCTGATGCTGAACGACAGCGACCAGGCCACCTGCTCGGAGACCCCGGCCGACGGCGCAGACTCGATCACCGCCACCTACACCGGCTATGCCCTCACGCTTCAGTTCGCCGCCTCCGACTCGCCGGTCCTCAACCAGTCCGTCGGCACGCTGACGGGGACGTCGACGTCGCTGACGTCGTCGGCGAACCCGTCCACCACCGGCCAGGCGGTGACGTACACGGCGACGGTCACCGGCGCCGACGGCGGCGGAACGGTCTCGTTCACCGACGGTGACTTCCCCATCACGGGCTGCCAGTCGGAGACGCTGACGGCTGGGCAGGCGACCTGCGCCCAGACCTACACCAACGTCTCGTCGCACCCGATCGTGGCCAACTACAGCGGCGACGCCTCGTCCGCCGGCTCCTCTTCGCCGACGCTGAGCCAGGCGGTCGCCATACCGCTGCCGCCGGCGGCGACGGCGGCGGTCACGACTGTCGGGAACGGGGCCGCCACCATCGGGTTCGGCGCGCCGGCCGGACCCCGCCGCCACGACGGCGTGCGCGCCGCGAGCAGTGCCAGCAGCCCCACCGGATACAACGTGTACGAGGGGACAGCGCCGGGCAAGGAGTCGTCCAAGCCGGTCAACCCGTCGCGGCTGCTGGCGACGGCCACCGGGTACCACGTGAGCGGGCTGAAGAACGGCACGAAGTACTACTTCGTCGTGCGGGCGCTGAACCCGGCCGGGCTCGGTGCCAAATCCAAGGAAGTGTCCACGACACCGGCAACCGCGCCGGGTGCGCCGGGGAGCCTCGTCGCCAAAGCGGGGAAGGAGTCGGCGGGACTGACCTGGAAGGCACCGGCGTCGGCCGGCGGCAGCGCGATCACCGGCTACAGCGTCTTCGTGGGGACCGTCAAGGGCGGTGAGTCCTCCACCGCGATCAACGCAAAGCCGCTCCCGGCGAAGACGACGAGTTACACCGTCACCGGGCTGACCGACGGCACGAAGTACTACTTCACCGTCCGGGCGGCCAACGCCGTCGCCGTCGGCGCCGCCTCTGCCGAAGCCTCCGCCACCCCGGCGACCGTCCCGTCGGCGCCGGCGTCGCTGAAGGCGACCGCCGGCAACGCCTCGGCGGCCCTGACCTGGACGGCGCCGGCGTTCAACGACAGCGGCAGCGCCATCACCGGCTACAACGTCTACCAGGGAACCTCGCCGGGCCACGAGTCAGCCACCCCGGTCAACGCCAAGCCACTGTCGGCGGCGACGAGGACCTACCCGGTCACCAAGCTGAAGAACGGCACGAAGTACTACTTCACTGTGAAGGCCGTCAACGCCGTCGGGACAAGCGCCGCCTCCGAGGAGGCGTCGGTCACCCCGAAGGCGTAGACGGCTGCGGCGCGGCTGGTAGTTCGAGGGCGGCGGCCCACGCGGCCACCTCACCGCCGGAATCTGGCTACCAGTTCTCGATCACGGACGGGAGCTCGGACAGCCGCTGGATGACGGCGTCGGGCTTCGCGCCGTCGTAGGCCGGGACGCTGCTGTGCGGAATCAGGATCGCCCGCATGCCGACGCTCTTCGCGCCATGGACATCGTCATAGGGCCGGTCGCCGACGAAGACGCATGTGGCCGGGTCACTGACGCCGATGGCGCGCATCGCCGCCCGGAACGCCTCCGGATGCGGCTTCGCCCACTCGATCTCGCTGCTGTAGACGGCGCCGTCGATCAGGCCGAGTATCCCGTCGCGGCGGAACACTTCCTCGTGCCAGTCTCGCGGCCACATCGTGTTCGACAGGACGCCGATCCTGATTCCGCGCTCGCGAAGGCGGCCGAGCACTTCGCTCGCCTCGGGATCGGTGAAAGTGTGCGGCTCCCACGCGCGGCTGTAACTCGCCAGCATCTCGTCCGTCGGCGTGACGCCGGCTGCCTCGAAGACCCGGGCGATCGTCGAGCTCCGGTGCTCGCGGTCGGATGATAGCCACATCTGCTGCTCGGCCTCGAGGATGGCCGCGGCGGTCTCGGTCGCCCGCATGGCCGGGAAGTGGGGTGCGCAGACCTCCTGCCAGAGCGCCTCGTGATCGACGTCGTGCCAGGGCGTCAGCGTCCCGCCCCAGTCGAAGATGATCGCCTCAACCGCCACGCCGGGATCCTATCCGGGCCGGGCTGGATGCGGCGAAGACCGTCGCGGCCCAGCGCTGATCTGACATCGTGGCCACTGCGGCCATCGTGGCCAGTGCGGCGCACGGCGAGCCCGGCAGCGGATCTCCGGCGGCGACTGGGACACTGGCGACCTGGGACACTGAGCAGAACGCTGTGGCGCCGAGAGAGCCGCGGCGCAGAAGGGATGCGGGCGATGGCTGATCGAGGCAGCGCTGTGACGGCGCGGGGTTCCGTCGCGGTGCGCGGCGCGGTGGCACGGGGCAACGATCCTGACGCTCTCGTGGCCGAGATCGACCGCACTCGCGAGAGCCTGGCCGCCGCCATCGACGCCCTCGCGGACCGGGTCAGCCCGGCGAAAAACGCGGCGCGGCTCCGGGCCCGGGTGCAAGAGCAGGCAGCCCGCCCCGAGGTTCGGCTGGCGGCCGCCGCGGCCGGGCTTGCGCTGGTCAGCCTGACCGTCTACCGCGTCTTCTTCCGGCGCAAGTAGCCCAGGCTCACCGGGCCGCGGGCAGCCGGCGGCGTGACCGTCAGGCGGTCAGAGGAACGTCTGTCCCTCACCCCGGTAGGTAGGCACGGTCGCGACGACCGCGTCGCCCTCGATCAGGTGCAGCACCGCGAACCGCTCGCACAGTTCGCCGGCCTTGGCGTGCCGGAGCCAGGCCCGGTCGCCGATCCTGAGCCCGTCGGCGGCCCGGCCCAGCAGCGGGGTCTGCACCTCGCCCGCTCCCTCGTCCCTGTCCAGCCGCAGTCCCGCTGGCAGGAACGGCCTCGGCAGCCGGGCGGCGTCACCGGCGCCGGACGCGAGGTAGCCGCCGCCGAGCGCGGTGACCACCCCCGGTCCCGGCCTGCGAACCACGGGCAGCGCGAAGAACGCGGCCGGCCGGCCGCTGAAGCCGCGGTAGCTGTCGAACAGGCCGGGCTGGTAGAGCCCCGACCCGGCGCCGATCTCGGTGACTGCCGCCTCGCTCGTCGTTTTCTCGATCGACCCGGTGCCGCCGCCGTTGACGAACTCCAGCGGTGTCACCGCGCGGACCGCCGCGACGATGGCGGCGCGCCTGATGGCCAGCTCGGCACCGGACCTGCGCTGCATGTACCGGATGGCCAGCCCGTAAAGCGGCCGTCCGGCGGGGCTGTCCCCGACGCCGGCAATCTGCCCCTCGTACGCCATCAGGCCGGTCAGCCGGAGCCCGGCCCGGCCGGCGACATCGGCGGCCAGCGCGGCGGCGTCGGCCGGCCTGCGGACCGGCGACCGCCGCGCGCCGGCCCGCAGCCGGCCGCGAGCGGCGATATAGGAGGTGTCGATGTCGATGCAGACCCGGACCGGGGCGGGATCGGCGGTGCCCGCGATGGCCTTCTCGATCATGTCGAGATGCTCGGGGCAGTCGACCATCACCGTGATGGCCGCCGCCGCCGCGGGATCGCCCGCCAGGCGCGCGAGCGCGCCGCGATCCGCGGTCGGGTAGGCGACCAGGATGTCGTCGCTGAGAGCCGACCCGGCGAGCCAGAGCGCCTCGGGCAGCGTATAGGCCATGACCCCGCGGAAGCCGTCCATCGCCAGGACCCGGCTGATGATGTCGCGGCACCGCACGGACTTGCTGGCCACCCTGATCGGCTTTCCGGCGGCTCGCCGGGCCATCGACGCGGCGTTGGCCCGCATCGCCGCCAGGTCGACTGCGGCGAAAGGCGGCTCGAGATGGGCGGTCGCGGCGTTGTAGCGCCGCAGGTCGCTGGCCGGATCTGGGATCGTCACTCGGTGTCTTTCGTCAGCTCCGCGTACTCGGCGGGGGTGAGCATGCCTGGCGGCAGCTGGTCAGCACCATCGGCCAGCCTGACCCTGAACAGCCAGCCTGCCCCGTAGGGGTCGGCGTTGACCAGCCCCGGGTCATCGTCGATCTCCGCGTTGATCTCGGTCACCTCGCCGTCGACCGGCGAGTAGATGTCGCTGACCGACTTGGTGGACTCAACCTCGCCGCAAGGCTCGCCGGCCGTCACCGTGGTGCCAGCCGCGGGCATGGACACGTAGACGACATCCCCGAGCGCGCGCTGCGCGTGATCAGTGATGCCGACAGTGGCCGTGGCGCCATCGAGGGCCACCCACTCGTGCTCGGCGGTGTAGCTCAGTCCTGGTGGAACGGTCATGCTTGCCTCTTATCTGCGGGTTCGGCGGGCCAGGCGGGCGGGTCAGGCTGGGCGGCGGTAGAACGGGAGCGGTACCAGGATGGCGGGCTCGGCGCTGCCCCTGACGTCCACGGCGAGCCGGCCCTGCCCGTCCCCTCCGTCCGCCTCCCGCGCTACCTCCGGGTCGATGTACGCCATCGCGATCGGCACGCCGAGCGTCGGTGACGGGGCGCCGCTGGTGACGGTTCCGCAGGCGCGCCCGTCCCAGAGCACCTGATGCCCGTGCCTGGGCACCCGCCGCGACTGGCCGGCCAGTCCGGCGAGCGCGCGGCGCGGCGCGGCGCGCGCCCGCTCGGCTAGTGCGCTGCGGCCGACAAAGTCACCTGGCTTGCCGAACTTCACCACCCGCCCAAGCCCCGCGTCGAAGGGGGTCACGTCCGGGCCGAGCTCGTTGCCGTAGAGCGGCATGCCGGCCTCGAGCCGGAGCGTATCGCGGGCGGCGAGGCCAGCCGGAACCAGGCCGGCGCCGGATCCTGCCTCGGTCAGTGCCGCCCACAGGCGCTCGGCTTCGTCAGGCCTCGCGAAGAGCTCGAATCCGTCCTCCCCGGTGTACCCGGTCCTGGCCAGCAGCACCGCTCGGCCCGCAACCTCGGCCGGCTGCCCCGCGTAGTACCTGACGCCGTCCAGCCCGGCGCTCGTGAGCGGGGCGAGGATGCCCGCCGCGTGCGGCCCCTGGATGGCGATGAGGGCGTAATCCGCCGTCTCGTCCGCCACCCGCGCGGCCCGCCCGCCCGCCCGCTCCAGCAGTGCCGCGTGCACCACGGCGGTGTTGGCGGCATTCGCGACGACGAGGAACTCGGTCCCGGACAACCGGTAGACAATCAGGTCATCGAGCACCCCGCCGTCCGGCGCGCAGATCATGGTGTAGCGAGCACGTCCTGGGGCGAGCGCGGAGAGATCGCCGACCAGCGCGTAGTCCAGTGCGCCGGCGGCGTCCGGGCCGGTCACCGTGATCTCGCCCATGTGCGACAGGTCGAATAGCCCGGCGGACGCACGCACGGCGCGGTGCTCGGCCAGCTCACTGCCGTAACGCAGCGGCATCAGCCAGCCCGCGAAGTCAGTCAGCGTCGCGCCGAGCCGTTCGTGCACCGCCGTCAGCGGAGTATGCCTCGGCTGCGCGGACTCGGGGTCGGTCATGTGCGGCACTCCAGGGCGGGCCGAATGTTGGCGGGAACGCCGCCGCTCGACCTTCGCGATGATGGGGCGGCTGGTCCGCGAGGGCGTGCCCGGCGCGCGCCAGCCTACCGCCAGCGCTCAGATCATGGACCTCTCCAGGGTGGCGATCAGGGGCTGGCCGCTGACAGGGCCAGCTGCCCGCGCAATCTGGTGTAAGCCAGCCGTCAGGGCGCCCGGTGGCTGAGCCCGGGTGGCCGCCATGATATTCGAGATGCATGGAATCTCTCACCGAGGACGAGATCACCGCCCAGCTCAGCGCCACGCCCGGCTGGGCGCGCGAGGGCGGCAGCATCACCCGCACCGTCACGCGCGACGATTTCCGCGGCGCGATGCTGTTCGCTGCGGCCGTGGCCTACCTGGCCGATAACGCCAACCATCATCCGGACATCCTGATCCAGTGGAACCGGGTGACCCTGACGCTTTCCACCCACTCGGCGGGCGGCCTGACCGCCGCTGACTTCGGCCTGGCCAGGCAGATCAGCGCGCTGGGCTAGCCGGACCGGCAAGCTGGGCCAGCCGGACCGGCGCGGCGACCACGCTGGCGCCGCCCCGTCCCGGGCGGACGCTCGCATGTCCGCCAGCCGTCGCCCGTGAGAGGCGCCACGCCCCCGAGTGGCGCCGCTCACCAGGCGAATGCCCCGCCCCGCTCCGCTCGCCGCGGTCGCTAGCCGCGGCCGTTCGCCGGGGCCCCTTGCGCAGCCCTCAGCATCGCCCGGCCATGACGCGCCGACAGATCTGCGCGGGGTCATGGTGCCCGCGATGAACACTCGCGCCGCAGCTCACGCTTCCCGGCTACCTCACGGTTCCCGGGCCACACGGCGCCCCCCTTCCCAGGGCCCGGCTAGCCAGGCCCTGGGCGCCGCATGGGACTCCAGTTATAACACGCTGTATATAGACGACTACAATTTGTTACAATGACGACTACAAGTTGTTACATTATTGGGGTGCGGATCTGCCGATGATGGGCGGACGTGACCTGTGACCGACCCCACCCGCAACTGGACCATGGCCCCCCGGTGACCTTGCCGTGGCGGCAGGTCAGCCGAAGTCACAGGGCAGATGCTTGATGCCGTTGATGAACGAGGACAGCAGCCGGTCCGGCTCGCCGGCAGCCCTGATGTCGGGCACCCGCCGCAGCAATTCGCGGAGCATCGCGGTGATCTCCCTGCGGGCCAGGTGCGCTCCGAGGCAGAAATGCGGGCCTGCGGCACCGAAGCCCAGATGCGGGTTGGGGGAGCGGGTTATGTCGAAAGCAATAGCATTACGGAAGACCGTCTCGTCTCGGTTCGCCGACCAGTACATCAGCACTGCCTTGTCGCCTTCACGGTATGCGTGCCCGTTCATCGTGTAGTCCCTGGCCAGGGTGCGCCGCATGAAGATGACGGGCGAGACGTAGCGGACAATCTCCTCGACCGCTCCGCCGATGCGCTGCTCAAAATCGTCGAGCAGCAGGCGGCGCTGGCCGGGGAAATCCGTCAGCAGCATCAGCGAATGCGAGATCGCGGTCCGGGTGGTCTCGTTGCCGGCGACCACGAGCAAGATAAAGAACGAGGCGAGCTCGGCGGGCGTGAGCTGCTCGCCGTCGATGTTGGCGTTCGCCAGGGCCGAGATCAGGTCGTCGGCCGGGCGCTGCTGGCGCCGGGCGGCCAGGTTGGTTACCAGCGCAGCTAGTTCCTGCCCGGCGCCGAGGATCTGGATGATGGCTTCGTCCATATCGGCGCTGATGAACTCGGGGTCAGCCCCCGAGAGGATGATGTTCGTATCCCGCAGCACCATGTCGTAGTGCTCGTCGCTGACGCCCATCATCCCGCAAATGATCTTCAGCGGAAGCCTGGCAGCTACCTGCTGGACGAAATCCCCGGGACCGGCCGCCAGCAGATCGTCCACGATAGCGGCAGCGGTTCGCTGTACGTCATCCTCGAACTTCTTGATCATCTTAGGCGTGAAGGCCCTGGACACGATCCGGCGCAGCCGCGCATGCCGGGGATCGTCCATATTGATCATCGAGCCGAAGTACTCGTTGAACTCAGCCGGCAGATCCAGGATGCTCGTGGCCCCCTTTCCGGAGCAGAACACCTCGGGATTCCGGCTCGCCTCGGCCACGTCAGCGTGCCGGACCAGGGCGTAATAGCCGCCGCCCGGGGTGGCGAACGGGGCCTCTGGCTCGGCGAAGAACGGCGGGTGATCGCGCGAGCGCAGCTCCGCGAACGCCGTATGGCGCTCTCTCAGTGGCCGGGCCCAGAAGTCGGTCTGCGACAGGTCGATGCTGACAGAATCCGGCGGGTGGCCTGGTGTCGTCACGGGCGATCGCCTCCTGGCTGAGACTCCGCTGCCTTCCCATGGTGACACAGCGAAACAGCAGCCAACCGTGATCCGGCTGCCGCGGCTTCGCCGCGCTCTCGTTCCGCCGCCCACTCACCGTCGCGCTGCTGCCGTTGCCCCTGTTCTCGTTCTCACTCGGCGTGTGCTCGCTCCCGGACCGCCGGACGGCCGCCTGCACCGCCCGGCCTGCCGGTCCCCATCGCGATGGCAATCGGCAATGACACGCCGCTGATCCTCGCCACGGTGCAGGCGATCACGGTGCGGTCAGCGTTCAACACCATCCAGTCCTCGTTTGTCACGCTGTCGATGACGATCTGCGAGGCGGATGGGCGCACGGCGGGCAGGCAGGCCGCGATGGCCCGCAGCCGCGCGTCCTGGACAGCCGGTGGCTCGCCGAAGCTCCGAGCCAGCTCAGCTCGCAGCCCGGCGAGCCGGCGATCGGCGGCCGGGCCAGCCTGCGCCGGATCGGCGGCATGCCAGCTGCAGACGGCAGAGCTGTCAGCTTCTACGGTCAGCTCGAATCCCTCCAGGCAGCCGCTACCCGGCGCGACGCTGGCATGACCCGATCCGGCGGACGAGCCGTCCAGCCGTGAGCCGGGAGACGGCGCGCTCCGGCCTGATCCGGGAGCCGAGCCGTGCCGCTCTGATCCGTGAGACGCGTTGTCTCGCCCTGAGCCGGGGGAACTGACGCGTTCCGATCCGGGGGAGCTGATGCGCTCCGATCCGGCCGGGCCGCGGCCGCCTTCCTCGCCCGGCGCCGCTGCCTGCTGCCGGGCGGCCCCGTCGATCGCGGGCCGCTGCGTCGCGGGCTCCGGCAGGCCGCACTGGACGCTGACCCGCAGGGACTGGTGCAGGCCAAGCGCCGCGCCGCACCGCTCGAGGTAGACAGAAAGCAAGGACGGTGACCAGGCGGCGTTGCGCGGCAGCGCCCCGGCATCCCGCATCCGCAGTCCTCGCCAGCTGACGAGCATGTTGCCTGCCCCGTCGACGGCCTGCACGTCCCACGCGTACTCGGCGGGCACGGCGTGCTCCCGTTCATCCGGCTGGCTGGCCGAACGCGGCCGCGGGACGGGCCGCGACAGCGCAGGCGCCGCAGTCAGGTCGCTGCCCCCGGCGTGGTGCTCCCCAGTCCCTGCCCCGACTCGCTGCTCTCCTGCCCCGACCCGCTGCTCTCCTGCCCCGGCACCCGGCTCCCCGGCTCCCGCATCCAGGCTCGCGGCACCGGCGCCAGCACCCTGCCGCCCGGCCAGCGGGATCGCGACAGCGCGGATTTCCACCGCCCCGTCGGTCCCCGTGCCGCTGAAGGTCACGGCGTCGCATCCGGCCGGGATCAGCCTGCGATGCGGAACGGATGCCTGCAGCACATGCACGGTCGCGTCGTTCAGCCCCGGGTTGCCAAGGATAAGCGGCGCGCTCGCCGAGGGTGCGGCCATGCCGAACCATGGCTGGTCGTCGCCGCCCCGGACCAGCGCGCGGCAGGTTCGCGACGTCACCTCGGGCAGGAACGCCACTCGCCGGAACCGCCCCGTCTGGAAGCAGATCGGCCCGTAGAGCTCGGTGCCCTCGATGATCCCGGCGCTCCCGACATGCGTGGCCGGGCCCTCGTCGAGCGGCATCCCGCCAGGTTCGCCCGGCAGCTCCGCCGCGCCATGCCGATCTGGCTGGCAGCGGAACGTCGCCCGGAAGTGATCCACCACGAAGCCGCTCTCCGAGCAGCGCACCGCGGTACGTACCGTGTCACCAGCGCGCAGCGCGCAGATGCGGATGACGACCTGGCCGTCCGGCTGGCCGGCCGGAAGGGCGACGGGCGCGATCATCGAGACGCCGGTCGCGTGGCGGACCGGCCGCCCGGCCAGCACGGTGGCTGCCTGCGCCATCGCCTCAAGCGCCACGACCTCTGGCAGCGTCCCGATTCCCGCCGCCAGGTACTCGCCCAGGTAAGGATCGGAGCGCAGCGACAGGCTGGTCTCGCAGACCAGCTCAACTCCGGGGTAGTGCACCAGCGGGAACTCGACGAACCGGCCGCCGGGCGCCCCGCTGGCTGGCGGTCGCCGCGCGGAGTCGCCGATCGCCGCCGGCGCCGGAACGCCGACCCTGCCATGCACCGCGACGCGAGCCGGAAGACCGGGGGTGGCGAGGATCTTGAGCAGCAGCCGTGACCCTTCCTCGACCGGGATCGGCAGGATCCCTGCCCTGGCCAGGCCGGCGGAGAGATCCGCCCGCTCGCCCAGCCCGATGCCCGACCAGCCTGGCCAGTCCACGTGCAGGGCCCGGCAGCCGGGGATGGCCTCAGCGAGCCGCTGCGCCTGCCCGGCGAGGGATCCGCTAGAGAGCGCGAGCATGCTTCCGCCCGCCATCCCGTAGCGCCCGACGACCGAGCCGAAGGTAATGATCAGCCGTAGCCGGCTCGTCGTGACGCGGCTTACCAGGTCCCGCAGGCCGGCCGACTCCCTGCCGGAACGCGCGCGAAGCTCGGTCTCGGTCAGCTCGCCGACCAGCCGCGGCCGGTCGGTCGCCGCCGCGTGCCCGATCGCCGTCACCGGCCCGAGCCGCCGCTCGATGCGCCGCAGCGCGGCGGCCATGGCGGCCCGGCTGGCCACGTCAGCGATCTCGTAGGTGACGCGCGCGCCGGCCGAGCGCAGCCGGTCGATGCCCTGCACCACCTCGGTGTCCTCGTCGGGACCCGGCCGGCCGACGATGGCGATCTGCGCCCCGCAGCAGGCGAGCACCTGCGCCAGGACCAGCCCGGCGCCTCTGGTCCCGCGGCTGACCAGGACGACGTCGGCCGGCCCGAGCGGGAACGCGTCGGCCCCTGGCACGTCGGCGGGCACCATGACCGGCTCGCGCGGCTGGCCGGCGGCGTCGATCGACAGCTCACGGAACTGGCCGGGCAGCGTGGCGCAGTACCGGCGAGCGGCTCGCAGCCCGTCGGCGCTGTCCGGGACTCGCAGCAGCGTGATGCCCAGCGACGGATGCTCGGCGTGCAGGCTCGCCCAGAACCCGGAGAAGCCTGGCCCGTGGCTGATCACGACAAGCTGCCCGGAGCTGACCGCGTCGGCCGCGCCGCTCAGCGCCGCGACGCAGGCGTCCGGGTCGTCTGGGCTGCCGACGAAGGCCAGGGTGCGGCCGGCGTCAGGCTCGTCAGGGAAAAGCTCATCAATAAGCTCGCGGAACGGATGGCTCGTGGCCGCTCTGACCCGCCAGCGCTGGCCGTCGCCCGGGGCGACCGGACGGCGGGGCGGTCGCAGCTGCTCTACGTAGCAGCGAGTCCACGGCGCGATCCCGTCCGGCGGATCCCCGGCAGCCGCCGGGCCGTCGTGCCCGGCTGGCCCGGTGTCATGGCTTCGTGATACACGGCCGGGCCTGCCCGGCTGCTGAGGGTGCCGGTGCCCAGGGTCGCTGCTGACCGGCTCGCCGCCGCGGCTCCCGGGCCGGGGGCCGGCTGGCGCCCGGCCGGCGTTTCGCCCGCCCGGAACGGGCGGCGTTCCCGCTGCGGCGGGCGGCGGCTCCTGGCACGGACTGGCGATGAAGATCTGCTCTCGCCAGATGTCGAACGGCCGGGCTGGCTCTCCCGCATGCAGCGCTGGCGGATAGCCAAGCGCGCCGGCTGCGAACAGGGCGGCGACCGCGAGCGGCGCGGCGTGGCCATGGCCGGGACCGCCGCCCAGGCTGATCGCAGGGATCGGGCAGCATCTCGCCGCGGCGACCGCGAGCGCGTGTCCGGGACCGGTCTCGATCAGCAGGTCAGCGCTGGCCGCGCCGGCGCTGAGCGCCTCGTCCAGCAGGTCCTGCGCGCCAAGCTGGGCGCGCAGCACGTCCACGATGTCCTCCGCCGACGTCACCGCGTGCCCGGTGGCGGCCGAGATCAGGTGACGCCGTGGCGCCGTGAACGCGAACTCGGCCAGCAGCGCGTGCAGCCGCTCGGAGCGGTCATACTGCGCCGCCGTCGAATCGGCGGGGACGCTGAGGATCTCGCCGCAGCGCCGCGCGAATACGGACGCGTCCGCTTCGGGCAGGCAACGCGCCCAGGCAAGCCCGGCGATCTCGCCAAGGCCGCGGCCGGCCGCCATCGCCGCCCGTACCCCCAGCTGGTCCAGCCGTTCCAGCGCGGCCAGCTGCCCGTCGGCGTCGCGGGCCGTCGCGCCGCCGGGGCCCGCCACCACGTCACCGGACATTACGTCACCGGAAATCAGCAGCCCGACGCGGCTGGCCGCGCCGTCAGCCGCGAAGATTCCGGGCCGGGCGGCCGTCAGTTCACCGGTGAGGTCGGGCAGCAGCGTAATGGCCTCGTCGGCCAGCCTGGCCAGCTGCTCCGGCCTGCTCGCGACGATGGCGACCCGCACCGGCCCCTGATCCGCGGCCTCGTCCGCGAGCTGGCAGGCGAGATCATGCAGCTCCGCGTCCGACAGCCAGCGCGCGATGTCGGCGATCCTGGCCAGCGGAGCGACCAGGCTGGCCCGGTCAGGCGCATGCAGCAGGTACGCGAGGGTCCGCGTCGCGGCGCGGGGCAGCGGCCCCGCCAGGTCCGCGCTGCCGAGCCGCCGCGCCGGGCCGGCCGGGCCGCGGGCCAGCCCGGCGGCGGCCCGCCACGACCGCGGCCGCGGCAGCACGCCGAGCACGCGGTCATGGCGGTTCTGCCTGACCGGGTCGCTGGTCAGCACAACGTGGACGTTGGCCCCGCCCGGGTCCATCGCGCTGACCGCCGCGATTCTCGGCCCAGCCGGCCATGGCACCGGCAGGCCAGGAAGGCGCACCGCGGCGTCCTGGCCTGCCGCCAGCGGATGCGGCACGGCGACGCCAGTGGCCGGCGGCATGACCTCGCCGGTCATCGCGGCGACGGTCTTGATCAGCCCGGCGGCACCCGCGGCGGCCTTGGCGTGGCCGATGTTTGCCTTGATCGAGCCGAGCGCGGCCGACCGCCGTGATCCCTTGCGCAGCTCCGCAAGCGCGGTGAGCTCGGCGAGGTCGCCGTCCGCGGTACCCGTTCCGTGCCCTTCGATCAGCTGAACATCAGCGGGATCGACGCCCGCCTGCCGGTAGGCCCGGCGGAGCGCGAGCAGCTGGCTGCCCGGATCGGGCGCGGCCAGGCCCGGCCGCCCGGCCGAGGACATCCCCCAGCCCGCGATCTGGGCAAAGACGCGCTGCCCGGTCGCATAGGCATCGGCGGCCCGCATCAGGACCACGACCCCGCAGCCCTCGCCGGGCAGGAACCCGGTCGGGCTCTCGTCGTAGACGCGCATTTCCCCGGCGGCGAGCACGCCGGCCTTGGCGAGCCCGACGAGCTCGAACGGGTCGAGGCTGACGTCCACGCCGCCGGCCAGCGCGACGTCGATCTCGCCAGCGCCCAGCGCGGTACACGCCGAGGTCACCGCGAGCAGAGACGAGGAAGCTGCGCCGTCGACCGCGTGGCCGCCGCCCCTGAACCCGAAATGACCGCAGATCCGCGCCGCGATCGAGGCCGGGATGCTTCCCGCGAGGGTGCCGGCGGTCACCTCGGGGAACGGGGCGAGGTAGCGTGCCGCCGCGTCCGTCAGCACCCGCGTGCCCTGGTCCTCCGGGATGCCAGCCGCCGCCATCGAGTCGGCGAGCACGCGCCGGACGTAGGGCCAGCGCAGCCGCATCGCAGCGGCCCGTGAGACGTCCCCGGTCAGGGTGTTGCCGATCACCACGCCGACTCGGTTGCGGGCCAGGCCCTTGCCGCCGGGGAATCCGGCGGACGCCAGTGCGCGCGCCACCGTCTCCAGGGCGAGCCAGTGAGCGGGATCCGCGCTTGCGAAGGCCGTCGGCGACACCCGGAACGCGGCGTGGTCGAAGTGCCATCCCTCGACCAGCGCTGCCCGCGTGCTGTAGGTCGCGTCGGGCGTCGCCGGGTCCTCGCTGTAATAGTCGGTGAGCTCAAGCCTGCACGGCGGCAGCCGCCGGAACGCGCGACGCCCGGTCATGGCGAGGTCAAGCAGCGCGGGCGGATCGTCCGCGTCCGGGAATCGGCACGCCATGCCGACGATGGCGATGGCATGGCCGTCCAGTGAGTCCTCGGGCACGTTATACACGGCGCGGTCCGGCCGCCGGGACATCCCAGCGCGTCGCGTAATTTAATCCGCGGCCATTCTTCCAGAGCTGCGAATATCGTCTGGGAGCGCGCCAGAATGCTACCCGCGACCGAACAGTCATCATTCCCCCGAAAACTGCAAAATGTCCCCGTCGCTGCCCAGCAGCGAATACGTAACCTGGCCGGGACCAGCGCAAACGCCAGAATGTCCGGTAGCGTATTGCCCGGCGGCCGCATGCTGCGGCTGGGACGGCCGAGACGACATTATTTGGCGCCAGCGACCGCGGTCAAGATGTAATCCCGGGACGCGTTAATTGGGCATGAATGTCCATCCTGATAACCCACGGCACGCACCCGCCGGGCACCGGCCACCCGGCGGAGATTCCCCGCCCGGGCCGTCGGGCCGGCCCGGGCGGCACGACGCGTCGAACGTGTGTTTGAATGATTGCCATGCTGCCCATGACGAGCGCATTTCAGGGTTCGCTGCTCGACCTCTCCGAAGCGGTCGTCCCTGGCCCGCTGGGATCATCGACGCGCCGGACAGAGCTGTCCCGCGGTGCCTGGATCGATGTCCGGCAGGGCTGGATCACCGGGGCTGACGCGCTGTTCGGGCGGCTGACCGAGGCTGTCGCGTGGCGCGCCGAGCGCCGGCGGATGTACGAGCGGGTCGTTGACGTCCCCCGGCTGGTCTGCTTCTACGGGGAGGGCGAGGCGCTTCCCGACCCGGCGCTCGGCGATCTCCGCCAGGCGCTGAGCGAGCACTACGCGGCGGAACTCGGCGAGCCATTCCGGACCGCCGGCCTGTGCCTGTACCGGGATGGCCGGGACAGCGTCGCGTGGCACGGCGACACCATCGGCCGCGGCGGGCACGCGGACACCATGGTCGCGATCGTCTCGCTTGGCGCGCCCCGGGCACTGCTGCTCCGCCCGCGCGAGGGCGGCCCGGCGCTGCGCCACGACCTCGGCCACGGCGACCTGCTGGTGATGGGAGGCAGCTGCCAGCGCACCTGGCAGCACGCTGTGCCCAAGACCGCGCGGCCGGCCGGCCCCCGGATCAGCGTTCAGTTCCGTCCGCGCGGAGTCCGCTGACTTCACGGCTCCCGAGCTGCCGGATTTTGATCAGCGGGACCGCTGCCGGGTGCGCTATCCTGAGAGCATGCCCTGCAAGCGGCAGCTCCTTATTTAGCCGCGCCGACTGACTGGTCGTTGGCGCGGCTGCCCCTCGTGCACCGGGGGGCATTTTGCTTGAAGGCCACCCTGCCTGGCGGAGGCCACCGCGCCCGGGGAGCAGGCCTGCCGGCAACCTGGCGGCCCGTGCCCTGGCCGGTGGTACTCCCGGGCCAAACCGCACCGAACACATCGCGAGGAAATCAATGACAGCCGCCGATATCGCGGAGCGGACGCGACATTACGATCCGCGCGCGATCCAGCAGAAATGGCAGGCCCGCTGGGAAGCGATGGACCTGTTCCGCGCCAGTGACGACCCGGCCGATGACCGGCCGCGCACCTACGTGCTCGACATGTTCCCTTATCCGTCCGGCGACCTGCATATGGGCCACGCCGAGGCGTACGCGGTAGCCGACGCGATGGCGCGCTATTACTTCCAGCGCGGGCACAACGTGCTGCACCCGATTGGCTGGGACGCGTTCGGGCTGCCCGCGGAGAACGCCGCGATCAGGGAGAACTCGCATCCGGCTGACTGGACGTATGCCAACATCAAGACCCAGGCGGCATCGTTCCGCCGGTACGCGCTGTCGTTCGACTGGTCGCGCCGGCTGCATACCTGCGACCCCGGCTACTACCGCTGGACCCAGTGGCTGTTCCTGCGGCTGCACGAGCGCGGGCTGGCCTACCGCAAGGGCGGCTACGTCAACTGGTGCCCCGTTGACCAGACCGTGCTGGCCAACGAGCAGGTGATCGGCGGCAGGTGCGAGCGGTGCGGCTGCGAGGTGGTCCGCCGGGTGCTGACCCAGTGGTACTTCAAGATCACCGATTACGCCGACCGGCTGCTGGCCGACATGGCGCCGCTGGTGGGACGCTGGCCCGATCCGGTCCTGCTGATGCAGCGCAACTGGATCGGGCGGAGCGAGGGCGCCGAGGTCAGGTTCGCGATCGAGGGCCGGGACGAGCCGGTTACCGTGTTCACCACGCGGCCAGACACGCTGTACGGCGCCACGTTCTTCGTGGTGGCGGCCGATTCCCCGCTGGCCGCGGAGCTGTGCGCGCCGGACCGGCAGGCCGAGCTGGACGCCTACGTCGCCGACGTGCGCAAGCTGACCGACATCGAGCGCCAGGCCACCGACCGGGAGAAGACCGGCGTCTTCCTGGGCCGTTACGCGATCAACCCGGTCAATGGCGAGCGCATCGGCGTCTGGGCGGCCGACTACGTGCTGCCAGACTATGGCACCGGGGCGATCATGGCAGTTCCCGCGCACGATCAGCGGGACCTGGACTTCGCGCGGAAGTTCGGCCTGCCGGTCCGGGTCGTGGTGGACACCGGCCTGCCGGATCCCGCCGAGACCGGGACAGCCACGCCCGGCGAGGGAACGCTGGTCAACTCCGGGCCGATCGACGGCCTGGCCAAGTCCGGGGCGATCGCCAGGATCACCGAGATCCTGGCGGAGCGCGGGCTGGGCCGCGCCGCCGTCAGCTACCGGCTGCGCGACTGGCTGGTCTCCCGGCAGCGGTTCTGGGGGGCGCCGATTCCCATCGTGTACTGCGACGGCTGCGGCGAGGTGCCGGTGCCCGACGAGGACCTGCCGGTCGTGCTGCCCGACCTGCGCGGCCAGGACCTGGCACCGAAGGGCGTCTCGCCGCTGGCCGCGGCGACCGACTGGGTGAATGTCGACTGCCCCCGGTGCGGCGGCCCGGCCAGGCGGGACACCGACACGATAGACACGTTCGTCGACTCCTCCTGGTACTTCCTGCGGTACTGCTCGCCGCATGACGAGGATGGCCCGTTCGACGTCGAGGCGGTCCGCCGGTGGGCGCCGGTCGACCTGTACGTGGGCGGCATCGAGCACGCGATCCTGCACCTGCTGTACAGCCGGTTCTTCGTCAAGGTGCTGCACGACATGGGGATGCTGGATTTCATCGAGCCGTTCACCCGGCTGATGAACCAGGGCCAGGTCATCAATCAGGGCAGGTCGATGTCCAAGTCGCTGGGCAACGGCGTTGACCTGGGCGAGCAACTGGCGGCGCACGGTGTGGACGCGATCAGGCTGACGATGGTCTTCGCGAGCCCGCCGGAGGACGATATCGACTGGGCCGACATGAACCCCGAGGCCTCCGTTAAATTTCTGGGCCGGGTCACGCGGCTGGCCGCCGAGGCGGGCGCGGCGGCGGCGGCGGGACAGGCCGCCGACGCGGGCGATCGCCAGCTCAGGAGGGTCACGCACCGCACCATCGACGAGGTCACCAGGCTGGTCGAGGGCACCAGGCTGAACGTGGCGGTAGCGCGGCTGATGGAGCTGTCCAGCGCCACCCGCCGGACCATCGACTCCGGGCCGGGCGCGGCCGACCCCGCGGTGCGCGAGGCGGTGGAGACGCTGACGGTGCTGCTGTCGCTATTCGCCCCGTACACGGCGGAGGAGTGCTGGGAGCTACTGGGCCACGAGCCGTCGGTGGCGAAGGCGGGCTGGCCGGCCGCGGACCCGGCGCTGCTGGTCCAGGACCTGGTCACGTGCGTTGTGCAGGTGGACGGCAAGGTGCGTGACCGGCTGCAGGTGCCGCCGGGGATCGGCGAGGACGAGCTGCGCGCGCTGGCGGTCGCCGCGCCGGGGGTGAGCCGCTCGCTGGCCGGCCGCGGCGTCCGCGCCGTGATCGTGCGGCCGCCCAGCCTGGTGAACATCGTGCCGGCATGACGCCGCGGGTAGCCGTCTTCACCCTGGGCGGCACGATCTCCATGGCGGGCGGATCCGGCGGCGGCGTGGTCCCGGTGCTGACCGGCGCCGAGCTGCTGGACTCCGTGCCCGGCCTGGCCGGCGCGGGCGCGGCGGCCGAGGTGCATGAATTCCGGCGGCTGCCGGGCTTCGCGCTCGGCGTCGCCGACGTGCTTGAGCTCGCGGCCGCCATCGAGACGGAACTCGCGGCCGGCTGCCGCGGCGCGGTGGTCATCCAGGGCACGGACACGATCGAGGAGACATCCTTCCTGCTCGACCTGGCGCATGCCGGCGACGCGCCGCTCGTGGTGACCGGCGCGATGCGCCACCCCGGCCTGGCCGGGGCCGACGGCCCGGCGAACATCCTGGCCGCGATCCAGGCGGCGGCGAGCCCGCTGCTCGCCGGGCTTGGTTGCGTCGTGGTGTTCGCCGATGAGATCCACGCCGCCCGGTATGTGCGCAAGGCGCACACCACCAGCATCACTGCCTTTTCCTCGCCGTCCACCGGGCCGCTCGGGCACGTGATCGAGGGCAAGGTGCGGCTGCTGACGCGGCCGGCCCGCCGTCCGGTTCTGCCGCTGGCCGTCTCGCTGACGGCTCGGGAGGGGGCCCTCGTGGGCGCGGCGCATCCGGCAGCCGCTGGTGCCCGGGAGGCCGCGGGACCGGGGACGTTGCCGGGAGCAGGAACAGCGCTGGAAGCTGGGCTCGGGCCGGCGGCGGCGCCGGCGGCGCGGCGGCGGGCTCATCAGATCCGGGTCGGGCTTGCCACCATGTCCCTGGGCGATGACGGCGAGTTTCTGCGCGCGGGGGCCGGGCGGCTGGACGGGCTGGTGGTGGCCGGCTTCGGCGGCGGGCACGTGCCCCCGGCCGTGGTGCCGCTGCTGGCCGAGCTGGCCGAGCGGATGCCCGTGGTGCTGGCATCGCGCACGGGGGCGGGCTCGGTGCTCGCCGGCACCTACGGCGGCGCGGGCTCGGAACAGGACCTGCTGGGCCGCGGCCTGATCGGCGCAGGGTTCCTCGACCCGCTCAAGGCACGGCTGCTGCTGCAGGTCTTGCTCGCGTCCGGCGCGGACGGCGCGGAGATGGAGTCCGCGTTCGCCGCGTTCGGCATGGCGGGCGATCGCTGACGCGGCGGATCAGACGCGGCGGAGCACGGTGACCACGCGGCCGAGAATGGCCGCGTCGTCACCGGGGATCGGCGCGTACACGGGGTTGTGCGGCATCAGCCAGACATGGCCGTCAGAGCGCTTGAACGTCTTGACCGTCGCCTCGCCGTCGATCATCGCCGCCACGATGTCCCCGTTCTCCGCGACCGGCTGCTGGCGGACGACTACCCAGTCGCCGTCCTTGATCGCCGCGTTGATCATGGAGTCGCCGACCACCCTGAGCAGGAAGAGCGTTCCCTCGCCGACGATCTGCCGGGGCAGCGGGAAGATGTCCTCGATCGACTCCTCGGCGAGGATCGGGCCGCCGGCTGCGATCCGGCCGACGAGGGGTACGTAGGCCGCCTCCTGAGAGGCGATGTTCATCGGCGTCTCGTCATCGGCCCCCGGCTCGGGCCGGACCGCCGGATGACCGGGCAGCCGGACCTCCACCGTGCGGGGCCGGCCGGCGTCACGGCGCAGGTATCCCTTGCTCTGCAGCGTGGACAGCTGGTAAGAGACGCTGGACGTGCTGGTCAGCCCGACCGCCTCGCCGATTTCCCGCATCGAAGGCGGGTAGCCGCGGCGCTGCACGGACTCGCGGATCACCTGGAGCACCTTGCGCTGGCGCCAGGTCAGCACGTGACCCGGATCGGGCCGGTCCGGCAATTCGGCCGTGATCACGGGGACGCTGCCCTTCGGCTTCCTGCCTGGCCTGCCCTTGGGCCTGACGCCGGGGCCTGCGTCGCCGGCGGCGGCCGATGCCTGCCGCGCAGTCCCGTCCTCGTTGCTGCTGCTCATCATCGGGCCTCCGGATCGGAGATTGCGGTCATGGCCGACGCTAGCGCCTGCGGCCCTCGATCTCAAACATCTGTTCGACGAATCCTCAAAGTGTCGGACCCGCCCGGTAAGACTGTACCGTATCTTCGTTCGATCGAACGAAGATACTATAGAACAGAGATACGATCGAACTACCGTTCGGTTAAAGGGAGGCTGGCGATGAGCGTACTGAGCACCGCGGAGAACGATGAGCTGGGTCTCGGTCCCGCCGAGATTGCCGTGATGCGGCCCAGGGCGGCTGCGCGTTCCCCGCTGGCGGACGGCCGGGCGCAGGTTCGCCGGCCTGAGCAGCCCGGGCGGGCCGGGGAGCGCGGGCGGCCCCAGGGATTGCGGCTGACCAGGCGCGGCCGGACGGTGCTGGCCTGCTTCGTCATCACGGTGCTCACGGCGGCGGTCATGCTGCTCTGGCTGACCGTGCCGGGCGGCGCGCGGGCTGCCAGCCATGTTCAGCGACCCGGGGCTGCGTATCAGGGCCTGACCCAGGTGGTGGTCCGGCCGGGCCAGACGCTGTGGTCCATTGCCAGCCGGGCGGAGCCAGCGGCCGATCCGCGCATCGTCATCCAGCAGATCATCGAGGTCAACGCCCTGAGCGGTACCGTGATCCAGCCGGGTGAGACCTTGTGGGTGCCCCGGGCCTGACCGGCGCGTCCCGCGACACGCCGGCGGTCGCGCCGGTTCCGCGACACGCCGGCCATGCCGGGCGGGCCGCCGCTACCAGCAATTTCGGCGAGGCGCTCCGGTGAGCTTGCGTCCTGCGTCGGCCTGGACCACAATATCTAGTAGTTACAACGCTGTAGTTTTTCTATAGGTTGTGTTCACAAGCAAAGGCTCCGTCGCGGCGGGGGAGGTGTGATCGCGTGAACTGCCCGTACTGTAAGCGCTCGGACAGCCGGGTCATCGACAGCCGGACGGCCGACGATGGCGCCGCGATCCGCCGCCGCCGGTCATGCCCGGAATGCGGCCGCAGGTTCACCACCCAGGAGACCGTGATCCTGATGGTGGGCAAGCGCAGCGGGGTGACCGAGCCCTTCACCCGCGACAAGATCACCAGTGGCGTGCGGAGAGCGTGCCAGGGCAGGCCGGTGAGCGAGGACCAGCTCGCGATCCTGGCCCAGCGGGCGGAAGACACGATCAGGGCCCGCGGCTGCGCTGAGGTGCCTTCCCATGAGGTCGGCCTCGCGATTCTCGGGCCGCTTCGGGAGCTTGACGAGGTGGCGTACCTGCGATTCGCCTCGGTATACCGGGGCTTCGAGTCGCTGGCCGACTTCGAGAATGAGATAGCCACCCTCCGGTCCGGACACGAGGACGGCTGGCGGGATCGATACGAGGACGGGGAGCGCCCGGCAGAACCAGGCCCGGCCGGCCCGGGCGGGCCTGGTTCTGCCGGGCCGGAAATGCCGGCCGCCGGGCAGCAGAACGCCCCCGCCCGGCCGGAGACCGTCCCGGCCGGGCAGGGTCAGCGCGCACCTGCCCGCTAATACCGGGCGCCGCACGAGTCAGATGCGAGAGGGCCTGGCAGGCCGCAAAGGGATCCACCCGGATCCGTGAAGGGGGAGGACATGACCGAGACGGCGAGCGGGTCAGCGAGCCACGGCGGCAAGGGCACCCGCAAGGGCCTCACGATGCGCCGCATCCACACTCGCGCGGGCGTCCATCCCTATGACGAGGTCACCTGGGAGCGCCGCGACGTCATCATGACCAACTGGCGGGATGGATCGGTCAATTTCGAGCAGCGCGGCGTGGAGTTTCCCGACTTCTGGTCGGTCAACGCCACCAACATCGTGACCACGAAGTACTTCCGCGGCGCGGTGGGCGGGCCGGAACGCGAGCACAGCCTCCGGCAGCTCGTGAACCGGGTGGTCGGCGTCTACCTCGCGGCCGGACGCGAGAACGGCTACTTCGCCTCGGGCAAGGACGCGGAGATCTTCGAGCACGAGCTCATGTATGCCCTCATCCACCAGGTCTTCAGCTTCAACTCCCCGGTCTGGTTCAATGTCGGCACCTCCTCGCCGCAGCAGGTCTCCGCGTGCCAGCCCTACGGCGCGCTGGTCAGCACGGCGGACGGCCTGATCCCGATCGGCAAGCTTGTCGATGACGACGCGGTCGGGACGAAGGTCCATGACGCGCACGGCACCACCCGGATCGTCGCGACCAAGGCCAACGGGGTCAAGGAGGTGCTGCGGCTGCACACCAGGGCCGGCGACGCGCTGGACGTCACGCCGGACCATCTCGTCTGGCGGGCTCAGGATCTGGTGGCCGGCGAGTTCACCGTCGCGGGTTTCCTCCGCCCAGGTGACCAGCTGATGCAGGTGGATCCCGGCGTCGGCGGATCCGATCGTCGCCTGGTCGAGATCAGCAAGGTCGAGCGGCTCGGCGAGATGGCCGTCTACGACATCCAGACCGAGAGCGGCGAGTACCTGGCCGGGAACCTGCGGGTGCACAACTGCTTCATCCTGGCCGTCGACGACACCATGGACTCGATCCTCGAGTGGTACCGGGAAGAGGGCCTGATCTTCAAGGGCGGATCCGGCGCCGGCGTCAACCTGTCCAGGATCCGCTCCAGCCAGGAACTGCTGTCGTCCGGCGGGACAGCCAGCGGGCCGGTCTCGTTCATGCGCGGCGCCGACGCCTCGGCGGGCACGATCAAGTCCGGTGGCGCCACCCGGCGCGCGGCGAAGATGGTCGTGCTCGACGTGGACCATCCCGACGTCGAGGACTTCATCCAGACCAAGGCGCGCGAGGAGGACAAGATCCGCGTCCTGCGCGACGCCGGGTTCGACATGGACCTCGGCGGCAAGGACATCATGAGCGTCCAGTACCAGAACGCCAACAACTCGGTGCGGGTCAACGACGAGTTCATGCGCGCCGTGGAGGATGGCAAGTCCTTCGCCCTGGCCGCCCGCCAGACCGGCGAGACCGTGGCGACCGTCGACGCCAAGGCGCTGTTCCGAAAGATGGCCAAGGCGGCCTGGGAATGCGCCGATCCCGGCATTCAGTACGACGGGACGATCAACGACTGGCACACCTGCCCGGAATCCGGCCGAATTACCGCAAGTAATCCGTGCTTCCCCGCGGACCAGCGCGTCGTCACCGACCAGGGGCTGATCCGGATCGGTGACCTGGTGGCGCGCGCGGCGGCCGGCCAGAGCTTCGCCGTGTATACGAACGACGTCACGTCCCAGTCGGCCCCCGCCGAGCGGGTGGAAGCGACGATCCCGGCCCGCTACCTGGTCACCGGCAGCAATGAGATCGTCGAGCTGCGGTTCTCCGACGGCTCGCGGCTGCGCTGCACTCCCGGCCACCGGATCTGGACCGCTGACCGGGGCTGGGTGCACGCCGAGGACCTGACCGCCGACGACCGGGTGGTGCGCTCGCTGCAGTACGCCCCGCGTGCCGCCGCCGACCCGCGAATCCCGGCGAGCGCCCTGGCCGCCGCGGCGTCGGTACGGTCGCGCGAGGCGCTTGACCTGCCAGTGAAATGGGACGAGGAGCTCGGTCACTACCTGGGCTGGCTCGTCGGCGACGGCTGCGTGACCGACCAGAACGCGGTCACGGTCTACGGCACCGACGACGACATGACCGAGGTCCTGCCGCGGCACCGGGAGCTCATCGCGCGGATCACCGGGTTCGACGCCAAGCCGAGCGTGCAGGCGAACGGCACCCGGCAGCTCCGGGTGACCAGGGACGCCTTCATCGCCTTCGTCCGGGCGCTGGGCGTGTCGTCCGGCCACGCGCCCGCCAAGCACGTGCCCGACGCGATCTTCGAGGCACCGGAAGACGCGCTGACCGGCTTCCTGCAGGGCCTGTTCGACGCCGACGGCTGCATCGTGAGCCAGCAGAACGGAACCCGGTACGCCGGCCTCGGCAGCCGATCCGAGGAGCTGCTGCTCGGTGTCCAGGAACTGCTGGCCTCACTCGGGATCGCCAGCCGGATCTACCAGGGCGGCACCAAGAAAGACAGCTTCGGCTACGTCCGCAAGGACGGATCGACCGCCAGCTACGGCTCCAACGGCCCGGGCTTCGACCTGCGGATCACCGGCCGGTCACTGCGGGAATTCGGGGCCAGGATCGGCTTCAGCCTGCCCGCCAAGGAGCGGAAACTGCTCGCCGTCATCGCGTCGACCACCTGGTATGACACGGACGAGACCGTCCGCCTCGTCTCCCGCGAGTCACGCGGCTTCGAGACCACCTACAACCTCACCGAGCCGCGGAACCATTCCTACATCGTCGGCGGCATCGTGGTGGCTAATTGTTCGGAATACGTCCACCTGGACAACTCCTCGTGCAATCTGGCCAGCATCAACCTGCTCAAGTTCCTGCGCGACGACGATACATTCGACGTCGAGCGGTTCCAGCAGATCACCGAGCTCGTCATCACCGCGATGGACATCTCGATCTGCTTCGCCGATTTCCCGACGGAGAAGATAACGGCCATCACCCGGGCCTACCGGCAGCTTGGCATCGGCTACGCCAACCTCGGCGCGCTGCTGATGGCGACCGGGCACGCCTACGACTCCGACGACGGCAGGGCCATCGCGGGCGCCATCACCTCGCTGATGACCGGCACTGCCTACCGGCGCTCCGCCGAGCTGGCCAAGGTCGTGGGCCCGTACGACGGCTACGCGCGCAACGCGACCGCGCACAAGCGGGTGATGTCCATGCACGCCGAGGCCAGTGCCAGCATCCGGCCGCTGGGCGGCATGGACGACGTGATCCTCGCCGCGGCCAACCACGCCTGGCAGGACTGCCTGGCACTAGGCGAGGCAAACGGCTACAGAAACGCCCAAGCCTCACTATTGGCACCAACCGGAACAATAGGACTTATGATGGATTGTGACACAACAGGTGTCGAACCGGACCTGGCGCTGGTCAAGTTCAAGAAGCTGGTCGGTGGCGGCTCGATGCAGATCGTCAACCAGACCGTGCCAAGAGCCCTGAAGAACCTCGGTTACCAGCCAGAACAGGCCGAGGCGATCATCGAGTACATCGCTGAGCACGGGCACGTGGTCGACGCCCCCGGCCTGCGCCATGAGCACTACGACGTCTTCGACTGCGCGATGGGCGAGCGTGCGATCAGCCCGATGGGCCATGTCCGGATGATGGCCGCCGTCCAGCCCGCCCTGAGCGGCGCCATCTCCAAGTGCGTGACCGGCGACACGCTCGTCGCCTCCTCAGCGGGACTGGTAAGGATCGGCAGCCTGCACCAGGGCGAGGCGGAAGACACGTTCCGCGCGGAGCGCCTGGTGATCTCGTCTCTTGACGGGGACAGGAAGACCGACGCGTTCTACTACGGCGGCATCCGCCCGGTGCGCCGCGTCACGCTCCGTTCAGGGCATTCCATCACGGGAACACTGCCGCACCGGCTGCTCGTCGCCGGGCCGGGCGGCCTCACCTGGAAGACGCTGGCCGATATCGAAGAGGGCGACGGCGTCGCGATCCAGTACGGTGCCGAGCTGTGGGCCGACACGCCGTGGAGCCTGCGCGGGATCACCGTCTCCGCGCCCCACGGCAACCAGAAGGACGTCCTGCTGCCCGCCGAGATGAGCACCGAGCTTGCGCTCCTGCTCGGTGCCTATGCTTCCGAGGGACACACCACCCGCAGCAACTGGACGATCACCATCACCAACTCGGTTCCCGAGGTGCTGGAGCGCATCCGCCAGCTATGGCAGTCGGTGTTCGGTCTCCAGGCTCGCATCACCGCCGATCCTGGCAAATGCCCCGCCGTGGTGGTGTCGTCCAAGACCGTCGTGGAGTTCATGACCGCGCTCGGCTGCGGCACGCGTTCCTCAGACAAGCGGATTCCCGATGCCGTGCTGAGCTCGCCGCGCGAGATGGTGATGGCATTCCTCCAGGGCCTGGCGCTGGATGCCTACGTCACGACCGGCGGTGCCGCCAAGTGGGCGATCTGCCTGGACAGCCCGGCGCTGCTTGACGACCTCCAGGCCGTCATGACCAACCTCGGAGTCCTGCACAGCCGGATCACCAAGCACAACAAGGAGTACGACAAGGATTACGACGAGGTCTACGCAGCGGGGCTGCAAGGACAGCTCATGGTCAGCCTCGTTCCCTTCCTCGAGCCGGAGAAGGCCGCCAGGGCGGCGGAGTACCTGCGCAGGGACTGCTCCGCTGGCACCGCGGACGTCGTGCCGGGGGTCACCGGCCGGGAGCTCTATGAGCTGATACCGCTGGGCGTGCATGGTGTCGATCACGGGCGAAGCTGGCGCAACGAGTTCACCTTCCTGCGCGACCCGCGCACGCAGCAGGTCACCCGGCGAACGCTGGAGCGGGTGTCCACCCTGCCGGGAGTAACCCTTCCGGCCTGGCTGCGCCAGGTGATTGACGGAAACCTGCATTTCTCTGTGGTGGAGTCGGTCATCGACGCGGGCGAAGCCGAGGTCTATGACCTCTCCGTGCCAGACACGCATGCTTTCGTCGCCAACGGCATCGTCAACCATAATACGGTTAATCTTCCAGAAACCGCCACAATAGAGGACATAGAGAAGATCTACTTCGAGGGCTGGAAACTCGGCCTGAAGGCGCTGGCCATCTACCGCGACAACTGCAAGGTGGGCCAGCCGCTGTCGGTGTCCAAGCGGCAGCCGGCCGAGGTGGCGCAGCCCGCGGCCGCCCCGCACGATGTCCGCCCGGTGCGCAAGCGGCTGCCCAAGCAGCGGTCCGCGACCGTGACCAGGTTCTCGGTGGCAGGCGCGGAAGGCTACATGACCGCCTCCAGCTACCCGGACGACGGCGTCGGCGAGGTCTTCCTCAAGCTCGGCAAGCAGGGCTCCACGCTGGCCGGCGTGATGGACGCGTTCTCGGTGGCCATCTCGGTGGGCCTGCAGTACGGCATCCCGCTGGAGTCCTTCGTCGCCAAGTTCACCAACATGCGGTTCGAGCCCGCCGGGATCACCGACGACCCGGACATCAGGATGGCCAGCTCGGTGATGGACTACATCTTCCGCCGCCTGGCGCTCGACCACCTGCCGTACAACCAGCGCTCCGAGCTGGGCATCCTGTCGGTCGGCGAGCGCACGGCCGAGCTGTCCGGGGACGATCCGGCCGCGGTTGCCGACGAGATGGACCCGGTGGAGCTGGCGCAGTCGGTACCCGTGGAGAAGATCCCGCTCCAGCAGGCGGAAAGGCCAGATTCTGAACGGATTTCGCGTCCTGACTCACCCGCCCAGCCGCGCAGTTCCACGGAGCTGGTCGAGTCCCATCTGGGGCGCAGCGCCGACGCGCCGCTCTGCCTGACCTGCGGCACCAAGATGCGCCCGGCGGGCAGCTGCTACGTCTGCGAAGGCTGCGGCTCCACCAGCGGCTGCAGCTAGGCGGTTCGCCAGGCGAGTAGTTAGTTGATAAGTTTAATTGAGTTCTACTTAGATGTATCAACTAGCTGGCCCGCCAGGCCGCGGCTCATGGGGCAGGTAACGATGGTGGGCAGCGGCCGTCCGAGCCGGACAAGCGTCTACGAGCGCCTGGACAAGGCCCTGGCTGAGCTCAACCAGCGTTACGGAGGCCTTCCTTCGCCGGAGGAAGCCCAGGCCATCTGGGAGGACATCTGGCACCAGGAAGCTCACCACTCGACAGCCCTGGAGGGCAACACCCTGGTCTTGCGGCAGGTCCAGGCACTGCTTGACCAGGGCCGCGCGATCGGCGCCAAGCCGCTCAGCGAATACAACGAGGTACGGGGATACGCCGACGCGGCTCAGTGGGTCTACGGGCAGGCACTGGAGCCAGGCGACTGGCACGACGGCAGGCTCCTCACGATCGCTGAGGTCCGCCAGGTCCACCACATGGCGATGACCCCCGTCTGGGACGTCGCCCCGCTCCCGGACGCGACCGATCGCGAAGGGCCGGGCAGTTTCCGCGAGCACGACATCCGTCCCTTCAGCGGCGGGATGACACCGCCATCGTGGCCACTCGTGCCAGCTCAGGTGCAGCACTGGGTCGAGAGCGCCTGCATCGCTGGCGACAAGATTCACTCGGGAGCAGACCTTGGCCGCCCGCTCGTCGAGGAACTGGCCCGGCTGCATAACGAGTTCGAGCGCCTGCACCCATTCATCGACGGGAACGGCCGCGCCGGGCGGCTCCTCCTGAACCTCATCCTGGTCCGCCTCGGCTACCCGCCGGTCGTCGTCTTCAAGCGGCAGCGCAATAACTACCTAGCGGCGATGCAGCGGGCCGACCGGGACGACTTCGGGGCGCTGGGCGAGCTGATCGCCCGGGCAATGTATGACAACCTCAACCGGTTCATCGTGCCGAACGTCGCTGGACCGGCTCGCCTGGTACCTCTGGCCGCGCTCGTGGACGAGCAGTTCACCCTTCCGGCGCTCCGTCAGGCGGCACAACGTGGACGCCTTGATGCAGTCCAGGGCGCTGACGGCGTCTGGCGGAGTTCCCGCAAGGCCGTGGACGCCTACCGCGTCGCCAGGCACCAGCGGCGGAGGAATACCGCACCCTCCGAGTAAGCATTCTGCGCCAGTAAAGTGAGCGATCTCGAAACGGCGGGACATACCCTGTCACGACACCCAGAAATATGAACTGGTTTTCGAGCAGCGGCGCGGCCCCGCGCGGGTCGGAGTGGCTCAGATGATGAAGTCGAGGGTGGCTCAGATGATGAAGAGGTGCAGATAACGGCTGATCGCCGTCAGCATTTCGCTGCTGACACTGCCCAGCTGGCGCCCGGCTCGCTGCTGGGACATGGCACGGACTTGCTCCGTCATGGCATACGAAACCTGCTTCAGCCCGGTGTCGTGGTCCGCAGGAACCTCTATGTGATGGTCGAGATCGCGATTACGGGTGGTAAGCGGCACCGCGAGGAACAGCCCTGGTATCACTGAGTAGCGATGGTGCGACACCACGATGACTGGTCGGATGCCGCCCTGCTCCCGGCCGGCTACCGGATTGAGGTCACAGAGCAGCACGTCCCCGCTGGTCAAGAGTTGTACTCCGGATACTCCTGCGCGGCAGCGGCAGCCAGGTCACCGAGGCCAGCAGATGTCCATTCGGCGGCCTCAGCCTGATATGCCGCCAGCTCCTCCCGATGCATCGCGAGCCTCCGGTAACCGGCCTCGATGCCCTGCCACATGATCTCGTCGAGCATTGCCCGTAGTTCCGCGCCAAGGCTCCGGCCGTGGAGTTCGGCCCGGGCAGCAATCTGGTCCCGCACCTCGGCGTCCACCCGTATCGTTGTCATGGCCATAGATAAAGTATACGTCAATGACGCATACGGGTTCCGGGTATCCGGCTGGGACCAGCTAGAAAGCCAGGCACACCACTCACCCTGGTGGCTTGGCGCGGGCGAGCCGGGCGGGCGTGGTTCCCTCGGCGATGGTGACCTGGTCGAGCCAGCCGCAGGGCGGATCGCCGGGCGGCCGGTCGAACCGGGTGACGTAGGGCTTGAGGTCGATGACGGGCGTCCCGTCGATGAGGTCGACGCCAGCGAACAGCACGGCCTGCCCGGTCACCTGGAGAACCTGGATCAGGCTCAGGCCGATCGGGTTGACCCGCTGCGGCCCCCGGGTGGCGAAGATGCCCATCGCGCGCTGCTGGCTTCGCAGCAGGAAGGGAACCTGCCGGAGGGGCGGAACGCCGCCCGGCCCGCCCGGCCTGTGCAGCCAGCTGAGCAGCCAGGCATAGCCGAAGCCGTCGAGGCCCTCCAGCCCCGCCCGGTAGGGCTCGGCGATCTCGACTGTCCCGCGCTCGGCGCGGTTGACGGCCGCCTGGATCGGCGTGTTTTCGGGTTCCGCGCGGCTGGTGCGGACAACCCCGATCACCGGCAGCGGAACGCTCAGGTCCATGCGCGCCATGCTGTCACGGGCAGCGATCGCCGCGCACTGCGCCCTTCCGGGCCGTCCCGCGACGGCAGCCGCTGTGTTTCAGTCAGCCCTTGTGTTCCGTTCAGCCCTTGTGCTGCAACGTGTAGCGAACCGTCTGCACCCGGATCAGCCCGTCGCTGAACACGAAGGTGTCGATGCCATCGTCGACCCGGGTCGAGGCGGCGTCCGCGGTCCATTCCAGCAGCAGGACGTCGCCCTCGTAGATCTGGGTCGGCAGCGCCCAGGCCGCGTCAGGAACGTCGGCGAGCAGCTGGGTGAACGCCTTCCGGATGCCGTCCTTGCCGTGCTTGGTGCCAGCGGGCGTGATGAAGACGGCATCGTCGGAATAGTCGGCAACGATCTCGTCCAGGTCGCCGGCGCCGAGCGCCTGGGCGTGGTGCTGGAAGACTTCCTCGGGCGCGCGTGTCATCGTCTGTCCCTCTCGTGCGAGCGTCCCGGGTACACCGTATGGTCACCGGAGGACCGGCGGACAGGCCCAGCGGCTTAATCCCGGGCAAGAACATCCTTGACCTGGCGGCCCGCCGTCCAGACGCCGGTCACGTGACCGGGATCGGCTAGCACGGCGATGTCGGCGAGCGGATCGGCGTCCAGCGTGATGACGTCGGCGTCGTAGCCCGCTTCGAGCCGGCCGCTGCGCGGCGCCTGCGGCCCGAGGGTCAGCGGCGCGGTCGCGGTCGCGGCCTCGATCGCCTCCAGCGGCGTCATGCCGAGCGCGACAAGACGGGGCAGCTCGCCGCCGTTCTGCCCCCAGGAGTTGGGCAGGTCGCTGCCGGTCAGCCCGATGTCGGTGCCCGCGGCGATCGTGACCCCCCGCTCGTGCGCCAGCGTCACCGCCTGGGCATGCGTGTCCGCGAGCGCGACGAGCTTGGCGGCCGCGTACACCGGGACCGCCGCGAGGTTCGCCAGGATGTCCTCGACGATGGTCCGGGTCGGCACCAGGATGGCTCCGGTCTCCTTCATCGCGTCGCAGCACTCGTCGTCGAGATAGGTGCCATGCTCGATCGTCCGGACCCCGGCCTCCAGCGCCGCGATGATTCCGGGCTTGCCATGGCAGTGCGCGGCGACCACGCGCTCGGCCATTCCGGCGACCTCCACGATGGCGCGCAGCTCCGCATTCGTGAACTGCTGGTGGATGGGGTGGTCGATCTCCGAGAGCACCCCGCCGGAGGCGCAGACCTTGATGACCCGCGCGTTGCCGCGCAATTGCTCCCTGACGGCGCGCGTGCACTCGTCCGGCCCGTCGGCCAGCCGCAGCACTCCTTCCCGGAGCGAGAAGTCCCGCATCCAGGGCAGCGGGTAGGCGTGCAGGTCGCCGTGGCCGCCGGTGGTGCTCAGGATCGCGCCGGCGGCGTAGATCGCGGGGCCGTCGAGCACCCCCTCCGCCACGACGCGGGCCAGATGGAGGCCGAGGCCGCCAACCTCGCGCACTGACGTGATGCCCGCGTCCAGCGCGGCTCGCAGGTCCCGCGCGCTGCGCACGGCACGGAGTGCCAGCGGCTCAAGCGGCATCTTTCCCAGGTCAAAGACACGGCTGCCGAGGAAATGGCCGTGACAGTCCCACAGGCCGGGCAGCACGGTCGTGACCTGGCGCGTGACGGCGCCCGGGGTAGCAGGCGCGGCTGAGGCGGGTCCCGCGTAACTGATCACGGGTCCGTCGAGTACGACCACGCCGTCGCGGATCGGCTCGCCGCTGCCCGGCACGAGCAGGCTCGCCTGAATCCTGTCCATAGTCCCTCCACCGGTGCGTGGCCTATCCTGGCCGACCGGCGACTTCCCGGGTCCGCTGGGGGCCATTTCCGGCGCCCGAACTGGCGGTCAGGTCTGCTGGCGAGCCAATTTTCTCAGCAGCATCTGATTGTGTGCCTTCGTATACGAGTAGTGATGCGCTATACAGGTTTCAGTGCGAGGGAGCGAGATGCGGCCATCAGAGGGGTCTCCGTTCCTGCCCGGCTGGCGGACGGCGCAGGACGGACTTACTCGCATTCGCCGGAAACTTGCCGCCGCGCCGCTGATCGTCAAGATCGCGGTCGCCGCCGTTCTGCTATTTCTCTTCCCGGTCGTCGTTCCCGTCGCCTTCTCGATCCTGCTGATTGGCGCGCTGATCTACGCGCCCATAGCGGTCACCTCCGGCCACCGCAGCGTCGCCGCGTCGCTGTCGGTCGCGGCGTGGGGCCTGGCCTTAGTATCGGCGTGGTCCGCGCACCGCCAGTCCTTCATGATCGGACTGCTCGTGCTGCCGTTCGCCGCAGTTGCCGCGGCGCACGCCGGGTCGCTGGGCCGCTGGTTCGTGCCGTGCCGCACCGTCGCCTGGACGCTGCTGTGGGCGCTCCCGGTGGGCTTGCTCGCCAGCCTGCTGCCGGCGTATCAGCCTTTCATCGGTCCTGGCCTTGCCTGGCTGATGGCGTGCATGGTCCTGGGCTGGCGGGTGGTCAAATCGTGGCAGGATGCCCGGGAGTACGGCCGCCAGCAGGCCCGCGGCGGGGCGCTCGCGGCCCCGCATGCCGGGACGGCCACCAGGCTGCCGCGCGATGGCCGGTCAGCGGGCGGCCCCAGCGCTGCGGCCGGGCCCGACAGCCGCGGCGCGCTCGCCGGTGACCTGGTACGGGCCGGCCATCCGGCCGATGGCGCGCGGGGAACCGCCGCCAGGGACCGGACCGCAGCCGACCGCCGGCCGGAGATCACGGTCGACGAGGCCATGGCCGAGCTTGACGCCATGATCGGCCTGACGGCGGTCAAGGACCAGATCCGCTCGATCGCCGCGTCGATCGAGGCGGCCCGCAGGCGCGCGCTCGCCGGGTTCGGGGCCGACAAGCCCATGCAGCATTTCGTCTTCCTGGGCCCGCCGGGTACCGGGAAGACCGCGGTGGCCAGGATCATCGCCAAGATCTTCTACGCCTTCGGGCTGCTCGACACACCGTCCGTCGTGGAGGCGCACCGGGCCGACCTGGTGGGGGAGTACCTGGGCGCCACCGCGATCAAGACGAATGACCTTGTCGACTCGGCGCTCGGCGGCGTGCTGTTCATCGACGAGGCGTACAGCCTGGTCAACGAGGGCGACGGGCAGGGCGACCGGTTCGGCAACGAGGCCGTCCAGGCGCTGCTCAAGCGGGCCGAGGACGACCGGGATGACCTGATCATCATCCTGGCCGGATACGAGAAGCAGATGGAGACGTTCCTGGCCAGCAACCCGGGCCTTACCTCGCGGTTCGCGGTCCGGGTCAAGTTCCCCGGCTATGTCCCGTCCGAGCTGCTCGCGCTGGCCGACGCTGCGCTTGAGCGCCGCGGCGAGCTGCTGGATCCCGATGCCAGGCCGGTGCTCTGGCGGCTGTTCGAAGACGTAGGCAGGCGCAGGCTGGCGGACGAGCTCGGCAACGGGCGGTTCGTGCGCAGCCTGCTGGAGAAGGCGGGCCAGGCCAGGGACGTGCGCGTGATGGGCGCGCAGGCGGAGCCCTCCTCCGCCGATCTCGTCACGATCGAGGGAACTGACCTGCAGCGCGCGTTCACGGAACTGACGAGCAGATTCCGCGGCTACAGCGAGACGCCGACGCTGGAGAGCGCGCTGGCCGAGCTCGACGCGCTGATCGGCATGGAGCCGGTGAAGCGGCAGGTCTACGAGATCACTGCGCAGCTGCGGGTGGCGCGGCTGCGTGACCGGCAGGGGCTGGCCAGCCAGCCGCCAGCCCGGCACTTTGTCTTCGCCGGCCCCCCTGGCACGGGAAAGACGACCGTCGCCCGCATTCTCGGCCGGATCTTCGCCGCGCTTGGCCTGCTCGTCCGCCCCGGCGTCGTCGAGGCGCACCGCGCGGACCTGGTCGGCGAGCACCTGGGCTCGACCGCGATCAAGACGAACAAGCTGGTGGACTCCGCGCTCGGCGCCGTGCTCTTCATCGATGAGGCGTACTCGCTGTACAACGAGGGCTACACCGGCGGGGACGCGTTCGGCTCCGAGGCCGTGCAGACGCTGCTCAAGCGGGCGGAGGACGACCGGGACCGGCTGGTGATCGTGCTGGCGGGATATACCCCGGACATGGACCGGTTCCTGCGCAGCAACCCTGGCCTGGCTTCCAGGTTCAGCGTGCGGATCGGGTTCCCCAGCTATACGCCGGAGGAGCTCACCAGGATCGCCGAGACGATAGCGCTGCAGGCCGGGGACAGCTTCGCCGCGGACGCGCTGCCGGTGCTAGACGACATCTTCGGCCGGGCCTGCGCCGACGGGCGCATCGATGAGCTGGGCAACGGGCGGTTCGCCCGGTCGCTCTTCGAGCGCGCCTGCGCGTCCAGGGACCTGCGGGTCGCGCACCTGGGCGAGGACGCGAGCAGCGCGGATCTGACCACCGTGGCCGCCGCCGACCTGATCGCCGCCTATCAGGAGATCAGCCGCTGAGCCTGAACCGGACTGGCTGGCCGGGCCGCAGCTGGGCGGCCAGCCCGATGTCCGCGGACACCACGACGGCGATCACCGGATAGCCGCCGGTCACCGGGTGGTCGGCGAGCAGCAGGATCGGCCGGCCGTCGGGCGGGACCTGCAGCGCGCCGGTGACCATCCCCTCACTTGCCAGCTCCCCTTCCCTGCCGCGCGGCAGCGCCGGTCCGCCCAGCCGCAGGCCGGTCCGGTCGCTGGCGGGCGTGACCACGTAGTCCGCGCCGCACAGCAGGCCGATGGCCCCGGCGGTGAACCAGTCATCTCGCGGCCCTGGCAGCACCCGCAGTTCCGCCGGGCCGCTCGCGGCCCGTGCCCGCTGCCCCGAAGTGAGCTCGACGCCGGTGTCGCCGGCCGGGCGCATGGCGGCGCCGACCGGCAGCAGATCTCCGGTCTGCAGCGGAGCCGGCCCGAGACCGGAAAGCAGATCGGCCGACCTGCTGCCCAGCACGGCCGGCACCTCGATGCCGCCCCGGACGGCCAGATACGTGCGCAACCCGGCCGCAGGGGTGCCGATCCGCAGCAGCCCGCCCGCCGGAACGCCGAACGCCGCCCCGAGCTCCATCTCCATCGCGGCCTGATCAGCCCCGGTAGTCAGGGTGACCGGAGCCGCCGCGCCGGTCACCGCCACCACCGCCTCGCCGCTGAATCGCAGCATCGCCTTGCCCAGCGTGAGCTCCAGGCCGGCGGCATCCGGCGGATTCCCGGTGAGCTGATTCGCCCGCAGCAGGCTGGCGGCGTCGGCGGCGCCGCTGCGCGGCACGCCCAGATGCCCGAGCCCGGGCCGGCCCAGGTCCTGGACCGTGGCCAGCGGCCCCGGCCTGATTACCTCGATCACGATGCTCGCCTTCCATGATCCCGGGGATTTCTCAGTCGAAATGACTGAGAAATCCCCGGGATCACGGACGCCCGCGGCAGCCTCGGTGACCGGGCCGGCGGCCGGCAGCTCGCTGACCGGGCTGGGGGGCGGCAGCTCGCTGACCGGGCGGAAACGCACTCGCATCCCCGGGGCCAGCAGCGCCGGCGGCTCCCGGCCGGGGTCCCAGAGCGGTGCCGAGGTCCGCCCGAGCAGCCGCCACCCGCCCGGCGATTCCGACGGATACACGGCGCTCAGCCCGCCCGCGATCGCGACCGACCCGGCCCGGACCCGCAGCCGGGGGGCGTCCAGCCGGGAAACGTCCAGAGCCGGATCGAGGCCGGTCAGATAGGCGAAGCCGGGGGAGAAGCCCAGCCAGCCCACCGTGTACTCGCGGGCGGCATGCCGGGCGATCACCTCGCCGACCGGCAGCCCGGTCAGCCGCGCCAGCTCGGCGAGATCGGGCCCGTCGTACACCACGGAGATCTCGGCGAGCGGCTGGCCCGCCGCGCCGCCGGCGGTGGCCGGAATCGCCGCGACCCGCCCGGCCAGGGCGTCGAGATCCCAGCTACCGGGCTCGGTGATCACCAGCACGGTACGGGCGCCCGGGACCACGTCGAGTACGCCAGGCAGCCGCCGCGCCCGCAGCGCGGTGGCCAGCGGGCCCGCCAGCGTCTCCGCCTCCACCAGCAGCGCCGCGTCGCCGGCCGCCCGGGTCGCGGTCACGCGAACGGCGCCACCCGCACGCCGGCCTCCCGCAGTGCCCGGCGGATCGCGCGAGCGAGCGTGACGGCCCCGGCGGTGTCCCCGTGAATACATACGGAACGGGGCCTGACGACTATCTCGGCGCCGGCTGCGGACTCGACCACCTGGCGGGTCGCCATGGCCACTACCCGGGCGGCGACAATTGCCGGGTCGGTCAGCGTCGCCCCTGGCTGCCCGCGCGGGACCAGCGTCCCGTCCGGCTGGTAGGCCCGGTCGGCGAACGCCTCGGCCACGACCGGCAGCCCGGCGGCGGCTGCCGCTCGCGCGGCCTCCCCGGCGGGCAGGGTCAGCAGCGGCAGCGCGGCGTCGTAGCTGCGCGCCGCGGCGGCGATGGCAGCTGCCTGGACCGGATCGGTGATGGCGCGGTTGTAGAGGGCGCCGTGCGGCCTGACGTAGGCGACCCGGCCGCCCTCGGCTCGGGCGATCCCGTCCAGCGCCGCGATCTGGTACAGGATCTCCGCGGTCAGCTCGTCGGCTGGCACGGCCATCTCCCTGCGGCCGAACCCGGCGAGGTCGCGATAGGACACCTGGGCGCCGATGGTGACCCCCCTGGCCACCGCGCCAGCGCACGCCCGCCGGATGGTCAGCGGGTCGCCCGCATGGAATCCGCAGGCGATGTTCGCGCTGCTCACCAGCGAAAGCAGCGCCTCGTCATCGCCGAGCCGCCAGGCGCCGAAGCTTTCTCCGATGTCAGCGTTCAGGTCGATAACGGCGGGCCGGGCGGTCACCCGGCCCGCTCCGGCGGCCTGCCGGCCGGGCCCCGCTCCGGCGGCCTGGTCAACCGGCCTCCTCCGGCGGCAGCCCGGCGAGCGCGGTGGCGATGTCGTTCTCCCGGCTCCCGGCCGCCGCGATGACGTCCATCAGCGTGTGCAGCACGGAGTGCCTGTCCTCGCCCAGGTCAAGCAGCCGCTGCGCGGCTTCCCACAGCTCGGGCGGATCGCCGCGCCAGAGCCGGTCGGCGACCGCCAGATGCTGGTCGATGTGCTCGGCGTCGGCCCGCCCGCCGCCCGGGTCGTCATGGTCGGCGGCCAGCAGCGTCCGGCGGTCGGACGGCTTGGCCGGATCGAGCGCGCCGAGATCGGTGCCGCGGTAGCTGCCCACGAGCACCGGGAAGGCGAAGGCCCGCCGAGGCAGCGCCTCGAGGTCGGAGTCGGGCAGCAGCCTGGCCACCAGGGCTGCCTCGAGACCGAAGGAGGCGGGGTCATGGTAGACGCGCGTGAACGTGCCCATCGAGTCGAACACCGCGTCGAGAGCCTGGCCAATCGCCTTCTCGGCCAGCCCGGTGCGGTGCCCCGCCCAGCGGACCCAGGCGGCGAGCACGTGCGGCATGGCGTGCTGCTCGGCCGGCGAGAGCACTACCCTGCGGGGCAGCCAGTCGAGCAGGAACGTCTCGGACTTCGCCGGGCTCACCCGGAGCGGCCGGCCGAAATCCTGGTCGCATCCGTAGTTGACGATGTGATCGGCGCAGCGGCTGGCGGCCGTCCGGTCGGAGAGGTCCTCGGCATCGTCGGAGGCGAGGAACTGGGCGGCCAGCATGGCCCGGCGATCCTTGCGCCACGCCTGCCGCCGCGTGGCGCCGCCGCCTGCCCCGCCGCCCGGCGGCAACGGGGCAGATCCCCTGGCGGGCGGTAGCGTCCTGACGCGCGCCCTGATGAATGCGTGGTAGGACGCGAACGAGTCGCTGACCGCCGGGTCCGCCGCGGCGTCGGTGACGGCGAGCGCGGACTCGAGCAGGCTTCGCGCGGCGGGCGGATCCAGCGCGGCGAAGCTGGGCTGGCCGGCCCGGTCGGCCGGCTGCGCGCTCGCCTCGCCGTCGGCGGGCTGGCCGCCCGTCTCGCGACAGTAATCAAGCAGCTTGCCGACCTGGGACGTGACCCAGCCGTCCCTTGCCATGCCGCCGGCGTTGTAGTCGACGATCACCACCAGGGCGTGCGGCTCTTCCCCGGCATAGCTGAAGACGCAGACGACCTCGTCGCGGTCGCCGAATGCGTCGGAGTTGACATAGCAGTCGGCGGCCGCCACCGCGCCGACATGCTCCGCCCAGCCCGGGCGGGCGACCCCTCGCTCCATCAGCGCGAGCGCGGCCTGCTCGGCCCTGGCCGCCTGGCGCGGCGTGCCCAGGCACGCGATGCCGGAGAGCAGCGCCAGCGCCGCCGGGCTGCCCTGCTGGGCAGCGTATGCGACCAGGCCCTCGCCGACGAGTTCCTCGATCTCCGCCTGCCGGCGCCGGGCCTGCTTCGGCCCGGCCCGGCCCGGCTGCTGACCCCACCAGGTGCCCAGCAGCTCGCTCACCATCAGCTCGGCATCGAGCGGGCTGCGCACCGCGAGCAGTTCCCTCGCCGCCCGCAGCATCTCGGCGAAGAGCGCGTTCGGCGGGGGTCCGGGAGGTCCCGATGATCCTGACCGCGGGCCCGGCGGGCCGGAGCGGCCCGAGTTGCCCGCGCCGTCGGAAGGTGGTCTACGTCGGCTCTGCGGGCTCACCCGGACAGCTTTTCAGATCCACCACGCGCGATGCCACGGATGGCTTCGGCGCGCCGCCTGTTTCTGCGCGGGAGCTGGCCGTGGCAGTCCCGCCAGGCGCGCGCGCGCTCTGTTCTTCCCTGCGCTTGTGCAGTTCCTAGCATCCGTGAAGTGCCTATCGCCGATCGGATGGATTTGGCGTGACTCCGCCCATGGTGCCATAGATGCCAGGCCTGGTAACCGTCCTGACAAGGTGCGATGCGATGCGCTGGGCAGTTCAGCGGCCGGCTGCGGTTGGGAGATCTTCTGGGCTGCCGGGTGGCGCGCCGCGGCCGCCGTCCGGGCGCCGGCGTTACCGAGTTGTCGCCGCTAGCCTTCTTGTGCTCGTTGTTGCCGCTAGCCTTCTTGTGTCCGCGGTGAGCAGGAAGGAACCGTTCATGGCAGGTGCACGTTCGGCGCCGAGGTGCTCGCGATGAGCACCGGTACCTCGGTGCCGAGGCCGCGCGCGCCCGGAATGGACGTCTCCGACTCCGCGCTACTAGCCACGCTGCTGCGCGAGGCACCGATCGGCTTTGCCTTCTTCGGTGCCGACAGCCGTTTCCGCAGGGTGAATCAGACCCTGGCCCGGTGGCGCGGGATCGACCAGGCCGAGCACATCGGTTACCTGCCATCGCAGATCTGGCCCGAGCAGCTGGCCGCCCGGGCCGAGTCCGCGGTCCGGCAGGTGCTCGCGGAAGATCAGCCGCTGTTTGAGTCTGACCAGCCGATTACATTCCCGGTGGTCCCGCCCGGGACACCGGCGGGCGCCGCGCCCCGGACACCGGCGGCCGCCGCGCCCGGGACACCGGCGGCCGCCGCGGCCGGGGCGCCGACGGCGCAGCTGGCACCCGCGCCGCGCCGGCCGGGGCCGGACAGCGCCTCCGCCGGGCAGCAGGTGCGGCACTGGGCGTTCTCCTGGTTCCCCTCGCATGATCCGGACGGGGACATCACCGGAGTCGCCCTGATCGCCGTCGACATCACCGACCGGCAGAATTCCGAGGAGGCCGTCCGCCGGAGCGAGGAGCGGTATCGCTCGCTGGTCCAGGCGGGCGCGCAGGTCGTCTGGGTGACGACGCCGAACGGCGAGATTGCCGAGGACTCGCCTGAGTGGCGCTGGATCACCGGCCAGACGGCGGAGGAGTACCAGGGCAACGGCTGGCTGGACGCGATCCATCCCGAAGACCGCGAGCGGGTCGAGCGTGACTGGCGCGGCTGCGTGCAGAGCGGCAAGGTCTTCGACAGCCGCTACCGGGTACGCACGAAGACCGGCTCCTACCGGCACTACGACGTCCGCGCGGTCCCGATCGAGCGGGACGGCAGGATCGTGGAGTGGGTCGGCGCCAGCACCGACGTCACCGGCCAGCGAGAGGCCGAGGAAATGCGCGGCCGGCTGACCGAGCAGCTGTCGGCCGCCGCGCTGCGTACCGCCCGGCTGCAGCAGGCCACGTCGATGCTGGCCGAGGCACTGACGGTCGAGCAGGTCGTGGAGGTGATCACGGAGGTCGGCCGGTCCGCGATCGGGGCGGATCGCTCCGTCGTGGCGCTGCTGGACCCCGACCGGCTCCGGCTCCGGACGGTGACGCATGGCGACATGCCGGACAACCCTGGTGGTCCCCCGAGCGGCGACATCCCGCTGGATACCCCCAGCGTGATGACGGCGGCCATCCTGGCCCGCCGCCCGCTGCTGATCGAGAGCCCGGACAGCCTGCGCAGGCAGTTCGAGGGGACCGCGGACGTGGAGCTGTTCCTGCGGCACACCGACGAGCGGGCCTGGGTTGGCCTGCCGCTGATCGCCGCCGGGGCCCCGCTCGGCGCGCTGCGGTTCTCGTTCACCAGGCCGCGGCAGATCACCGAGGAGGAGCGCGTCTTCCTTGAGGCCCTGGCGGGCCAGTGCGCGCTCGCGATGGAGCGCGCCTCGCTCTTCGAGCGTGAGCACACCACGGCGGAAACGCTCCAGCGGAGCCTGCTGCCCGACCGGCTGCCGACCGTGCCCGGCATCATCCTGGAAGCCAGCTACCTGCCGGTCACCAGGAACATGGAGATCGGCGGGGACTGGTACGACGCCTTCCGGCTGCCCGACGGCAAGCTGGCGGTGGCGGCCGGCGACGTGATGGGCAAGGGCCTGACTGCCGCGGCCGGCATGGGCCGGGTGCGGAACGCGCTGCGTGCGCTCGCGCTGACCGACCCGAGGCCAGCTGCCGTGCTGGCCGGGCTCGACCGGCTCTTCGTCGCCACCGAGCTCGAGGAGCAGGTGACAACGGTCGCGTACCTGGTGGTCGATCCGGAAACCGGGGAAGGGATGGCCGGCAACGCGGGTCACCTGCCGCCGCTGCTGCTGTCCCGGGATGCTCCGCCACGGCTGGATCCGACCGAGGCCGGGACGCCGCTAGGCTGGGCGAGCCCGCGGCAGCAGTACGCTTTCAGGCTGCCGCCCGGCAGCACCGCGGTGCTCTATTCGGATGGACTGGTGGAGAACCGCAAGCGCGGCCTCGACACCGGCCTGGACGAACTGGTCGCGGTGGCAGCGCAGGCGCCGGCCGAGTTGGTGGAAGACCCTGCCAGATTGCTTGCTTACCTGGTTGAGCGGATGCTCACGGGTTATGAGCAGGACGACGACGTGACCGTGCTCGTGCTGCACATGCCACTGCGCGACGGGGTGCCGCCGGCCAGGAAGTCGGCCGGCCCGGTGGCCGCGAGGAGGGGTAAGGCGTGAGAATTGCGGGAATCATGGTCCGGCACGGGACCGCTGCGCGGCGGGCCCTGGCCTGCCCCGGGCTCGCGGTGGTACGACCTACTTCCGGACTCCGCCTAAGGTGGAGTGCGGGAGATCAGCCGGCCGGGGCCGCAATGCCGCGTGACATGTGCCCGGTGCGCGGGCTGGTCCTAGCAGCGAGACCCGCGCGGTAGGGTCCGTTTCCCCGGCCATACGTACGCAGGAGAGGGTGTCCGTGTCGTTTGCCAGTCCGGTCAGCCATATGTCGAGCGCGCCACGGTCGGCCGCCATCCAGCGGAGAAAGGGGTGACTGCGGTGGCAGGCGCTGCAGGCTCCGCGGCGCGGAGGCAGGCAGGCGCTTCCAGCCGGAACGGGCGATCGCCCGCGCAGCGGCCTCAGGGACGCGGGACGGCTGACATGGCCGGCCCGCGCACCGACGCCGCGGTGGCGCTGGTAGCGGATGACGTGCCGGATGAGACGGAGCGGTCCTCCGGCCCGGCAGTGTCCGCGAATCAGCCGGGTGCCGGCCGTTCGTCCGGTCACTCCGCGGTGGCCGTCGGCGCTAATGGCCGGGCGGCGGACTCCGATGACGCGCTGGCGGACGGCCAGCAGGGCGCGGACGCTGACCAGGCGAGCCCGGATGGCGGGGTCGCTGGCGGGGGCGGATCTGGCTTTGGCGGCGCCATGGATGACATCGAGCTGGACGGCGAGATAGAAGTCGATGTCGAGGTCGACTTTGACGTCGCCGATCTCGCCGACGTCGCCGATCTCGCAGCGGTCGCCGAGCTCGATGTCGACCTGGAAGATCTGTCCGATCTTGAGGATGACGAGGATCCGGTCGCGGCCCTGGAGGCCGACACCGAGCTGGCCGAGCCAGGTCCCGCCGACGTCGCGGAGGACGGGCCGGACGAGGACGCGCCGGAGGCCGCGCCGGGCGTGGACGCTGCGGCCGCGGGGCAGCAGGCCGCGGCGCCAGCGGCGGCCGCCGCGGCTACCGCCGGGGCGAAGGCAGGCGATGAGGCTGAGGACGAGGCGTTCGTCTACGGTGACGACGACGAGGACCTGCCCGCGGCCCAGGTCGCGGCGGCGGGCGCGACAGCCGACCCGGTCAAGGACTACCTGAAGCAGATCGGCAAGGTCCCGCTGCTCAACGCCGAGCAGGAGGTCGAGCTGGCGAAGCGGATCGAGGCCGGCCTGTTCGCCGAGGAGAAGCTCGCCGAGGGCCGGGGCACGCTGCGGCCAGACGCGCGCGGTGACCTTGAGTGGATCGCCGACGACGGCCGGCGGGCCAAGAATCACCTGCTGGAGGCCAACCTGCGGCTGGTGGTGTCCCTGGCCAAGCGGTACACCGGCCGCGGGATGCTCTTCCTTGACCTGATCCAGGAGGGGAATCTCGGCCTGATCCGCGCGGTGGAGAAGTTCGACTACACCAAGGGATACAAGTTCTCGACCTACGCCACCTGGTGGATCCGGCAGGCGATCACCCGGGCGATGGCGGATCAGGCGCGGACCATCCGGATCCCGGTGCACATGGTCGAGGTCATCAACAAGCTGGCCAGGGTGCAGCGGCAGATGCTGCAGGACCTGGGCAGGGAGCCGACTCCCGAGGAGCTTGCCGCCGAGCTTGACATGACCCCGGAGAAGGTCATCGAAGTGCAGAAGTACGGCCGCGAGCCGATCTCCCTGCACACGCCGCTCGGCGAAGATGGCGACAGCGAATTCGGTGACCTGATCGAGGACTCCGAGGCGATCCAGCCGGGCGAGGCCGTCAGCTTCACGCTGCTGCAGGAGCAGCTGCACTCGGTGCTGGACACGCTGTCGGAGCGCGAGGCCGGGGTTGTCTCGATGCGGTTCGGCCTTACCGACGGGCAGCCGAAGACACTGGATGAGATCGGCAAGGTCTACGGCGTGACCCGGGAGCGGATCCGCCAGATCGAGTCGAAGACCATGTCAAAGCTCCGGCACCCGTCCCGGTCCCAGGTCCTGCGCGACTACCTCGACTGACCCCGGGCCCGGCGCGCGGCTCAGCCCGGGCTGTCCGGCTCGTCCCGCTCGCTGACGAAGGTGCCGCGGCCGTGGACGGTGACGATCAGCCTTCGTTCCCGCAGGACGGCCGTGGCACGCCGGATCGTGTCATAGCTCACGCCGTACTCCGCGGCCATGTCACGCTCGGCGGGCAGCCGGGCCCCAGGCGCTAGGTCACCGCTGGCGATCCTTGCCGCGACGTGATCCGCAACCTGGACGTATACAAGCGCGGCTCCGCGCGTATCGATGTCCGGCCGCTCTCTCATAACAGCCAGGCTAACCACCGCTGACCTGCGTCTTCGTATGACTAGCTAGGCATAGCACCGCCAAGCTTGTAGAATCAGGGACATGACAGACAGCACACCGGAGCTAGCCGATGTTCTTCATCAGCATGGCGAGGGCTGGCAGATCCAGCACGATCCCGGCGTCGGCTGCTGGACCGCCATCAGGCGGCCGACCGCCAGCGCCCTGCACATCATCTGCGCCCATGACCTGGCCACGCTGGCTATCAAGCTCGACGCGGCAAGTGATCGCGGCAGCGGCTAGGAGCTGGTACGGCAGCGGCTAGGACACGGCTCCGCGGCGGCTAGGAGCCGGTACGGCAGCGGGCTGGACGTGTCTGGGGCGGGGCGGTGCCAGGGCGCGATTACGCAGTAGCCAGGGGCGGACGTGGCTAAGTGGCGGCAGGACGGCCGCCCGTACTCAGGCGCCTTGCCTGCTCGCGGTTCCTCGCGCCGGGGTCAGCCGGTCCGTCTCATCCTGGATCTCGATAGCGATCTTGGCGAGCGCGGTAGCGTGCTGACGGTTGTGATGCGCGCAGAAGAGCAGCTCCGCCGGTCCGGCGAGCACGACGCGTACGTAAGCCTGCGCGCCGCACCGGTCGCATACATCGGTGGCGTTGAGCGGCTTTGTTGGGGCCATAGCTCCGGTCATGTCGCCTCCCTCGCCGTGACCCTCCGGCCTGTCGCCGGCGGGTCGTACAACCTTGTGCCTCTACCGCATCACAACGCACTGCCGACGACGGAACTTCCCGGGCCGGCGGGCAATACGCCAGGAGCGAACACCCTTTCTGCCATACCAGGCAATCCCTGTCCGCTCACCCTAGCGCGCCCGCGTTGTCCCAGCTAGCCGGGTATGTCTGCGGCGTGGCCCCACCGCGCTGACGGCATCCGGCGCTAGTCTGCCCTCAGTCCTATCCGGCGCCGCCCGGCATGCCACGTCAGGAGACCGTTCGTGACCGTCCCGAGTTCCGCGCCCGGGCGCGTTGCCGCCTCCGATGGCTACACCGCGCGCCATCTGACGGTGCTGGAGGGTCTCGACGCCGTTCGCAAGCGGCCGGGCATGTACATCGGCTCCACCGATAGCCGCGGGCTCCTGCAGTGCCTCGGGGAGATCTTCGACAACGCAGTGGACGAGGCGCTGGGCGGGCACTGCACGGACATCGAGGTCGTGCTGCACGCTGATCACTCCGCTGAGGTGCGAGACAACGGCCGCGGCATCCCGGTCGACCTCGAGCCTAAGACCGGACTCACCGGCGTCGAGCTCGTGATGACCAGGCTGCACGCCGGCGGCAAATTCGGCGGCGGTTCCTACACCGCGTCGGGCGGCCTGCATGGCGTCGGTGCCTCGGTAGTGAACGCCCTGTCCGGCCGGCTGGACGTCCAGGTGGCCAGGGACGGCAGCGAGTGGGCGGCGAGCTTCCGGCATGGGGTGGCCGGCGAGTTCAGCGGGCCGGGCCCGGACGCCCCGTTCGCGCCCGGCCACGGCCTGCGGAAGGTCCGCCGGGTGGCGAAGACGCTGACCGGCACCACGATCAGGTTCTGGCCGGACCCGCAGGTATTCGTCCGCGACGCCCGGTGGAGCTTCGAGGCCCTTGCCCAGCGAGCCCGCCAGACCGCGTATCTGGTGCCCGGGCTCACCATCCGGGTCCGGGACGAGCGCGCGGCCGTCCGGCTTACCGTGGTGCCCGGCGAGGTCGGCCACGGTCATCCGGACCCTGGCCCGCGCGCTCTGCCCGGCGCCGATTCCACCGCTGAACCGGGCGGGCCCGCGGCTGAACCGGGCGGGCCCGCGGCGGGCAGCGCGGATCGCGCGACGGCGGGGCCGCAGGAGGCCGAGTTCCGGTTCGCGGGCGGAATCAGCGAGTTCTGTGCGCACTTGTCCGCTGGCGATCCGGTCACCGAGGTGATCCGGCTGACCGGCTCTGGCCATTTCACCGAGACGGTGCCGGTGCTCGATGACCAGGGTCACCTCACCCCCGCCGAGGTAGAGCGCGAGCTCGAGGTCGACGTGGCGCTGCGCTGGGGAGCCGGTTACGACAGCGTGACCAGGTCATTCGTCAACGTGATCGGCACGCCTAAGGGCGGCACCCATGTGGCGGGGTTCGAGCGCGCGCTGGTCCGGACGCTGAACGAGCAGCTGCGGGCGGCCAGGCTGCTGAAGAACGGCGATGAGCCGGTCATCAAGGAGGACGCGGCCGAGGGCATGACGGCCGTGATCGCGGTGCGGCTGCCTGAGCCGCAGTTCGAGGGCCAGACGAAGGACATCCTCGGCACCCCCGCGGCCTCCCGGATCGTGGCACAGGTCGTGGCCGGCGAGCTGCGAACGTTCTTCGAGGCGCGTGGCCGCGGCGGCAAGCAGCAGGCCAGGGCGCTGCTCGACAAGGTCGCCGCGGCCGCGAGGACCCGCATCGCGGCGCGCGAGCACCGGGAGAATCAGCGCCGCAAGTCCGCGCTCGCGAGTTCCGCCCTGCCGGCCAAGCTGGTGGACTGCCGCTCGGCCGATGATCGCAGCGAGCTGTTCATCGTCGAGGGTGACTCGGCGCTCGGCACGGCCAAGCTGGCCAGGGACTCGGAGTTCCAGGCGCTGCTGCCGATCCGCGGCAAGATCCTCAACGTGCAGAAGGCCTCGCTGGCCGACATGCTCAAGAATGCCGAATGCGCCGCGATCATCCAGGTGATCGGGGCCGGCTCGGGTGCCGCGTTCGACCTCGACGCGGCCAGGTACCAGCGGGTGATCTTCATGGCGGATGCGGACGTCGACGGCGCCCATATCCGGACGCTGCTGCTGACCCTGTTCCATCGCTACATGCGGCCGATGGTCGAGGCTGGCCGGGTCTTCGCCGCCGTGCCGCCCCTGCACCGCATCGAGCTTGTCAGCCCGCGGAAGGGCCAGCGAAAGTACACGTACACCTACTCCGACGCCGAGCTGCACCGCAGCCTGCTGGAGCTGCAGCGCCGGGGGCAGCGATGGAAGGAGCCGCCGCAGCGGTACAAGGGCCTCGGCGAGATGGACGCCAGCCAGCTGGCCGAGACCACCATGGATCCGCGCCACCGCACGCTGCGGCGGATCAGGGTGCAGGACGCGACCGCCGCCGCCGGGGTGTTCGACCTGCTGATGGGCAGCGAGGTCGCGCCGCGCCGCGACTTCATCGTCGGCGGAGCGGCTGAGCTCGACCCGGCGCGCATCGACGCCTGATCGCCTGGGTCAGCCGATGAGCGCGGCGTCAGCCGATGAGCGCGGCGCCGCCGACGGCGGCGAGCGGCTGCCGCACCCGCTCTCCTGAGCCGTCCCTCCGGCCGTTTGCCGCCGGCAGCTCCACCGGCGTTCCCGCGTCCGTGGCGCCGTGCGCCGGCCCCGGCCCGACCCACGCCAGCACCAGGACGTCCTCGCCCTTGAGGAGCCGGTGGCAGCGCACGCCGCCGGTGCCGCGGCCCTTCGGCGGGTACTCCTCGTACGGGGATACCTTGACCGTCGCGGCCATCGTGCCCGGCAGCGCTCCCGCGCTGCCCGCGACGGTCACGACGACGGCCCCGCTCCGGCCCGTACCGCTCGCGCCGGCCGCACCGCTCCCGCCGGCCGCGCCGGACAGGCTGACCGCGCCGGACAGGCTGACCGCGCCGGACAGGCTGACCGCGCCGAACCAGATCACCGACGCACGCGGCGAGAGCCTGATCCCCGACATCCCCCCGGCCGCCCGGCCCTGCGGCCGGACCGCCGACGCGCCGAACCGCAGCAGCTGCGCGTCGCTGGTGACGAACACCAGATCCTGGTCCTCGCTGGCCAGCTGAACGGCGCCGACCACCCGGTCGCCGTCCTTCAGCGAGATCACCTCGAAGTCGGCGGCGTTCTGCGGGTAGTCGGGCGCCACCCGCTTGACCACACCGGCCGCCGTGCCGAGCGCCAGGCCGGCCCCGGCGGCGTCGGCAGCGACGATCCCGACCACGGTCTCGCCAGGTTCCGTGCCGACGAACTCGCCGACCGGCGCGCCGCCGGCCAGGCCGGGGGAGTGCGCGCTGGGCGGCAGCGCCGGCAGCTCGAGCACGCCGAGCCTGATCAGCCGTCCCAGTGAGGTCACCACGCCGACCGTCCCCCGCGCGGTAGTCGGCACTGCGGAGATGATGGCGTCGTGCGCCGCCCTCGGACCCGCTCCCTGGCCACCCGGGCCGCCAGACCCGCCAGGCCCGGCGGGCCCGTCCGAGCTGCCCGAGACGGCGTCGCCCGGCGCGGCGGGAGCACCGGAAGGACTCCGTTCGGCATCTGAACCGGCCAGCGGGAGTGCCGCCTGAACCGCGGTCGCGGCCGGCCGGGCGGCGGTCCTGGCCAGCAGGCCGGCTGACGACAGCAGCACGACGCACGGGTCGTCGGCCACCTCCAGGGGGACCGCGGCGGCCCGCGCGGCGCCGCTGCCGCCGCTTTCCAGCAGCACGGTACGGCGCGGCGTGCCGAACCGCTCGCCGACGCTGGCCAGCTCGGCGGAGACGACCTCGCGGAGCCGCTGCTCCGAGTCGAGGATGGCAGTCAGCTCCGCTATCTCCGACTGCAGCGTCTCCTGCTCGCGCTCAAGCTCGAGCCGGTCGTACCTGGTCAGCCGGCGCAGCGGGGTGTCCAGGATGTACTGCGCCTGGATCGCCGAGAGGTCGAACACCGATATCAGCCGCTCCTTCGCCGCGGCCGTGTCGTCGCTCGTCCTGATCACCGCGATGACCTCGTCGATGTTCAGCAGCGCGATCAGCAGGCCCGCCACCAGATGCAGCCGGTCCTCGCGCCTGGCCCGCCGGAACGCGGTGCGTCGCCGCACCACCTCGATCCGGTGCTCGACGTAGATCCGCAGCAGCTCGCGCAGGCCGAGTACCCGCGGCTGCCCGTCCACCAGCGCCACGTTGTTGATGCCGAACGTCTCTTCCATCGGGGTCAGCCGGTAGAGCTCGTCCAGCACCGCCTCGGGATGGAATCCGGCGCGGATCTCGATCACCAGGCGCAGGCCGTGGTGCCGGTCGGTGAGGTCCTTCAGGTCGGCGATCCCGGCCAGCTTCTTGGCCTGGACCAGGTCCTTGATCCTGGCGACCACCTTCTCCGGGCCGACGCCGTAGGGCAGCTCGGTGATCACGATCCCGGTCCGCCGCGGGGTGATCTTCTCGATCCTGGCGGCGGCCCTGGTGCGGAAGATGCCGCGGCCGGTCTCGTAGGCGTCCCTGATGCCCTCCAGTCCCACGATCTTCCCGCCGGTGGGCAGGTCGGGTCCGGGGACGAACCGCATCAGCGTCTCCAGATCCGCGTCGGGGTGCGCGATCAGATGCCGGGCGGCGGCGATCACCTCGCCCAGATTGTGCGGCGCCATGTTGGTGGCCATCCCGACCGCGATGCCGGCCGCGCCGTTGACGAGCAGGTTCGGCAGCCCGGCGGGAAGTACCTCGGGCTGGGTCTCGGTGCCGTCGTAGTTCGGCGCGAAATCGACCGTGTCCTCGTCCAGCGAGGCGGTCATCTCGATCGCCGCGGCGGCCAGCCGTGCCTCGGTGTAGCGCATCGCCGCCGGGGCGTCGTCGCCGCCGAGCGAGCCGAAGTTGCCGTGCCCGTCGACCAGCGGCAGCCGCATCGCGAACGGCTGCGCCATCCTGACCAGCGCGTCGTAGATCGCGCTGTCGCCATGCGGGTGCAGCCGCCCCATCACCTCGCCGACCACGCGGGCGCACTTGACGTGGGCACGGTCGGGCCGCAGGCCCATCTCGCTCATCTGGTAGAGGATGCG
>Ga0302326_10000413_pt1 | contig 120121 bp, 100 predicted proteins | sample Palsa_T0_3_FD_202264 | JGI IMG/M metagenome (GOLD analysis project Ga0302326, IMG submission 202264) | Peat permafrost microbial communities from Stordalen Mire near Abisko, Sweden - Palsa_T0_3 | ecosystem: Environmental > Terrestrial > Soil > Palsa > Peat permafrost | place: Sweden: Abisko... | reverse complement strand
GGCCCACGTACCGTGCCACCGCGCGCACCGCTCCCATCGCCGTCGGGTAGTCCATCCGTGTCGGGCCGAGCACGCCCAGCTTCGCGAGGGACTGGTCGCCGGAACCGTATCCCACCGCCACCACCGAAGCACTGCGCAGCCCCTGTACCTGATTCTCCGCGCCGATCCGCACCGTCAGGGATGCCTCGTCGCCGGACTCGCCGAGCAGGCGCATCAGCACCACCTGTTCCTCCAGGGCCTCAAGGACCTCGTGCAGGCCGCGGGAGAAGTCCGCCGGGGTGAGGTTGGCCGCCCCGCCGACCACGATCTTCTCCTCATGCCGCTCCACCAGGCTCTCCAGGATCACGGCGAACACGGCAGCCGCGTTGGCCCGCTCGCCGGGCGTCACCCGCTCCGGGAGCTCGGCCACCACCGACGCCACCTCGGTCAGCCTGCGCCCGTCGAGGCAGGCGTTCAGCACCGCGCGGAGCTGGGTGATCGCGTCCTCGGAGATCGGGCCGGGCAGGTCGACCGACCGCTGCTCCACCCGGCCCGTGTCGGTGATCAGGATCAGCAGCACGCGCCGGTCGGTCAGCGGCACCAGCTCGATGTGCCGCACCGCGGACCTGGTCAGGGACGGATACTGGACGACGGCGACCTGCCGGGTCAGCTGCGCGAGCAGCCGCACGGTCCGCATGACGACGTCGTCGAGGTCGTAGGCGCCGGCCAGGAACGTCTCGATGGCCCGGCGCTCCGCGGCCGAGAACGGCTTCACGCCTGGCAGCCTGTCGACGAACAGCCGGTAGCCCTTGTCCGTCGGCACCCGGCCCGCGCTGGTGTGCGGCTGCACGATGAAGCCCTGCTCCTCGAGCACGGCCATGTCGTTGCGGATGGTCGCCGGCGAGACGTCCAGGTTGTGCCGGTCCACGATCGACTTAGAGCCGACCGGCTCGTTGGTCGACACGTAGTCCTCCACGATGGCGCGCAGGACCGCTAGCTTCCTGTCGTCTAGCACCCGCTCACCTCCCTGGCACTCCTGCATCCCGAGTGCCAAGTGTAGCCGTCACCGGGCATGCGGCGCGGATCCCCGCGAGCCGCGGCCCGCGCTCAGCCGGTCAGGTCCCGGATTACCGCGTCGGCGAGCAGGCGGCCGCGGCTGGTCAGTACCACGCGGCCCGCGGCGAGCGCGGTCTCGTCCGCCAGGCCGTCGTCCGCCGCCGACGCCGCCGCGCGGATCCCGGCCTGATCGAGCTCGGCGACCGGGCAGCCGGCCGCGAGCCTGGTCAGCAGCATGATCCGCTCGGTCCGGCGCTCGCCAGGCGTCAGGATCTCGCGCGCCTGCCCGGGGCTCAGCCCGGCGGCGAGGCGCGCGGCGTAGGCGGCCGGATGCCGGACGTTCCACCACCGGGTGCCGCCGACATGACTGTGCGCGCCCGGCCCGACGCCCCACCAGTCGCCGCCGGTCCAGTACAGCAGGTTGTGCCGGCACGCCGAGGCCTGGCCGGCCGCCCAGTTGGAGATCTCGTACCAGCGCAGGCCCGCCGAGCCGAGCAGCCGGTCGGCCGCCAGGTACCGGTCGGCCATCGCGTCGTCGTCCGGGGCGGGCAGCTCGCCGCGCCTGATCCGGGCGGCCAGCCGGGTGCCCTCCTCCACGATCAGCGCGTACGCGGAGATGTGGTCAGGGCCGGCGGCCAGCGCCGCGGCGACAGACTCGGCCCAGTCATCATCCGTCTCACCGGGAGTCCCGTAGATCAGGTCCAGGCTGACATGCTCGAAACCGGCCGTGCGGGCCCATGCCGCGCACCGGGCTGGCCGCCCGGGCTCATGCACCCGATCCAGAACGGAGAGTACATGGCGCGCCGAGCTTTGCATGCCGAAGGACATCCGGGTGAATCCGCTGCTCCGCAGCGCCGCCAGGGTCCGCTCGGTCACCGATTCGGGATTCGCCTCAGCGGTGATCTCCGCGCCGGGCAGCAGGCCGAACTCCGCGTCGATCGCGCGCACGATCGCGCCGAGCTGGGCCGGCGGCAGCAGTGTCGGCGTGCCGCCGCCGAAGAAGACCGTGCTCACGCCGATGTCGGCGGTGCCCAGCACCTTCCTGGCCAGCCGGATCTCCTCGATCGCGAGGCCGGCGTAGGACTCGCGCGAAGCGCCGGGGCCCAGCTCGGTCGCGGTATAGGTGTTGAAGTCGCAGTAGCCGCACCTGGTCACGCAGAACGGCACATGCACGTACACGCCGAACGGGCGCCGTCCGGCGCCGTCGAGTGCCGCGGCCGGCAGCCCGCCGTCAGCCGGCACCGGCTCCCCTTCGGGCGGTGCGCCGGGCACGATCAGCCCACCGCCGTGCAGGCGGGCGCGGCTAGACCCGGACCCTGCCGAGGACCTGCTGGCCGATCTCGTCCCATCGCTCCCCCCGCCCGGCGACCCGGAGCACCCGGCGCATCAGGTCCTGGTCACCATAGAAGGCGCGCATCGACTCGGCCACGGTGACCCGCTCAGCCGGGCGATCGATGACCTCGGCGACGTCCCCGGCGCTGACCGCGCCCTCCTGGAGCACGCGCAGGTACGCGCCGGGCCGGCCGGCTGCGGCGAACCGCCTGACCCAGTGCGGCTCGTCCAGCCAGGATTGGAAGGTGACGCACGGAATCCGTGGCGCGGTGACCTGCACGACGGCGCTGCCGAGCTGCCAGGTCTCCCCGATCAACCCGCCGCTGATCTCGAGCCCGGCCGTGGTGACGTTCTCGCCGAACATCCCGTTGCGCAGCTCCCGGCCAAGCTGCTCCACCCACCAGTCCAGATCCTCCCGGGCATACGCGTACACGGCCTGGTCGCGGCCCCCGTGGTTATCCGTGTCCGCGATCTCGTCGCCGTCAAGCCCGAGCCAGCGCACCGGGACCGGGCCGGCCGCCGGGCGCTTGTCGATCGCCGTTCGCGCCGGCTTGCCGCCGATGTCCAGGCCAGCCTCGGGGCCCATGTTCACCGAGATCACCCGCGCGCCCGTCATACGCCGCACGCTATCCGCCAGGCGCGCCAGCGACAAAACCCTTTGCTGCGCCCGGGCCAGGGGCACCTTCAGGCGCGGCAGGGGCTGCCAGCGCTCCGACGGCGTTCCGGGCCGGGCAAACCCGGTTATCCTGGAGATTCAGCTCGCTCGCGAGGGCGTCGGCGACGTTCGACCTGGGGATACGGGATGACGACAGGCGGCTACGGCCAGATGCGCACCTCCGACCGGGACAGGGACAGCGCGAGCACGCTGCTGCAGGTGGCGTACGCCGAGGGCAGGCTGACCAGGGACGAGTACGACGAGCGCATCGATCAGCTGCTCCGGTCGAAGACCTATGCGCAACTGCAGGCGCTGACCGCCGACCTGCCGGGTCATTTCCCCGGCGCCGCCCAGGTCACGCAGTTCGCCCCGGCGCGGCGGACGAACCCGCTCGCCGTCGCGGCGCTGGCCTGCGGGATCGGCGAGGTCTTCTTCTGGTTCCTCGCCGCGGTCCCGGCGGTGGTGCTCGGCCACATGGCCCGCCGCCAGATCCGCGAGACCGGCGAAGCCGGTGAGGGCATGGCAACGGCCGGGCTCGTGCTCGGCTGGATCGGCATCGCGCTGACGGTGCTGCTGATCGCCGGGGCCGTGGCCATGGTCTCGGTGGGCAGCCATGGCGCCGCCTAGCACGCCACGGCGCACCACGTCTTCAGCTAGCGTTTCCGGTCCGGCGCCTGATCGGTGGACAGCGCCGCGACGAATGCCTCCTGGGGTACCTCGACCCGGCCGATCGTCTTCATCCGGCGCTTGCCCTCCTTCTGCTTCTCCAGCAGCTTGCGCTTGCGGGTGATGTCACCGCCGTAGCACTTGGCCAGCACGTCCTTGCGCATCGCCCGGATGTTCTCCCGCGCGATCACCCGCGACCCGATCGCCGCCTGAATCGGCACCTCGAACTGCTGGCGGGGGATCAGCTGCTTCAGCCGGGTCGTCATCGCGATCCCGTAGTCGCGCGCCTTGTCGGTGTGCACGATCTGGCTGAACGCGTCCACCGGCTGGCCCTGCAGCAGGATGTCGACCTTCACGAGGTCAGCCTCCTGCTCGCCGGCCGGCTCGTAGTCGAGCGACGCGTAGCCGCGGGTTCGCGACTTCAGCTGGTCGAAGAAGTCGAAGATGATCTCCCCGAGCGGCATCGTGTAGCGGATCTCCACCCGGTCGGACGACAGGTACTCCATCCCGAGCAGCACGCCGCGCCTGCCCTGGCACAGCTCCATGATCGCGCCGATGTAGTCGCTCGGCGCGAGCACGGTCGCCCGGACCACGGGCTCGAATACCTGGCCCGCCTTGCCGTCAGGGAACTCACTCGGGTTGGTCACGATCAGCTCGCTGCCGCTGTCGGGGACCACCCGGTAGACGACGTTCGGCGCGGTCGAGATCAGCGCGAGGCCGCCCTCGCGCTCAAGCCGCTCCCTGACGATCTCCATGTGCAGCAGCCCGAGGAAGCCGCAGCGGAAGCCGAAGCCAAGGGCCAGGGACGTCTCGGGCTCGTAGATCAGGGCCGCGTCGTTCAGCCGCAGCTTGTCGAGCGCGTCGCGCAGTTCCGGGTAGTCATCCCCGTCGACCGGGTACAGCCCGGAGAACACCATCGGCCGGGGGTGGTCATACCCGGCCAGCGGCTCGTCGGCCGGATGAGCCGACATGGTCACGGTGTCGCCGACCCTGGCCTGCCGCACGTCCTTGACGCCGGTGATCAGGTAGCCGACCTCGCCGGCGACCAGGCTCTCCGACGGCACCGGCTCGGGCGAGATGACGCCGACCTCGAGCGTGTCGTGCGCCGTCTTAGTGGACATCATCATGCTGCGCTCACGCCGGGTCAGCCGGCCGTCCACGACCCGGACATAGGTCACGACGCCGCGGTAGGTGTCGTAGACCGAGTCGAAGATCAGCGCCCTGGCCGGCCCGTCCGGGTTCCCGCTCGGCGGCGGGACCTGCGCCACGATCGCGTGCAGCAGGTCGCGCACTCCGTCGCCGGTCTTGGCCGACACCCTGAGCACGTCCGATGGCTCGCAGCCGATGACGCCGGCCAGCTCGGCCGCGTACTTCTCCGGCTGCGCGGCCGGCAAGTCGATCTTGTTGAGCACCGGGATCAGGTGCAGGTCGGCGTCAATCGCCAGGTAGAGGTTCGCCAGCGTCTGCGCCTCGATGCCCTGGGCCGCGTCCACCAGCAGGATCGCCCCCTCGCAGGCGGCGAGGGACCTCGATACCTCGTAGGAGAAGTCGACGTGACCCGGGGTGTCAATGAGGTTCAGCACGTACTCGCGGCCGTCCTCGCCGGTCCATGGCAGCCGCACCGCCTGGCTCTTGATCGTGATGCCGCGCTCGCGCTCGATGTCCATCCGGTCCAGGTACTGCGCGCGCATCTGGCGGCCCTGCACCACTCCGGTGAGCTGCAGCATGCGGTCGGCGAGCGTGGACTTACCGTGATCGATATGCGCGATCACGCAGAAGTTGCGTATCGCCGCTTGGTCGGTCTGGCCGGGCTCGGGCGATGGTGGCACAGGCATCCGTCAGTTCGTAGTCGGTAGGGCTCGGTAGGGCAGGGTCTCAGGCGAGTGCGCCCGCCGGACGGAACCGGCAGGCCCGGCCGGGTCCCCTGGGCCCGCAGATCTTGTCGCGGTCAATAGTCGCATGTCCGGGCGGATGCCGACGCCAGCCGGGCCCGGCCTGACCGGCGCCGCGGCGGGCGGGTTTGAGTGGCCGGGGCGATCTCAGGTATCCTTCGGAGTCGGCTGCCCGCATGCCCGCTTTTCCTTATGCCGGGCGCGAAACCGCGGTCTCGGCTCGCGGCAGGCACACTCCGGATCAACCTGACCAGAACTCTAGCGAGGCACCCGCGTGGCGAACATCAAGTCCCAGATCAAGCGCAACAAGCAGAACGAGAAGGCACGCGTACGCAACAAGGCCGTCCGGTCATCACTGAAGACGTCGGTGCGGCAGTTCCGCGAGGCGGCGGAGACCGGTGACGCCGAGAAGGTCACCCAGACCATGCGAGCGGCCTTCGTCAAGCTGGACAAGGCCGCGAGCAAGGGCGTAATCCACAAGAACCAGGCGGCCAACCGCAAGTCCGCCATCGCGAAGCGCGCCGCGAAGCTCAGCGCGGGCTGACCGAGTTCCACGCGGCTGACCGAGTTCTGCGCGGCTGACTGTCGGTCGGCTGGCCGGCTCCCGTTGCACCCGTCGGGCGGCTCGTCAGCTCCCGTTGCGGCAGGCCACGATCGCGGTGATCGCTACCTCCAGGGCGTAGCCAGGGCTGGCTCCCTCGCCCTTGACCTGGGCGTCCGCGGCGGCCACGGCCGAATGCGCGCGGGCCACGCCATCGGGCGCCCAGCCGCGGAGCTGCTTCCTGACCCGGTCGATCTTCCAGGGCGGCATGCCTAGCTCAGCGGCCAGCGCCTCGGCGCTCCGGCCCCGCGACGCGCTGCCCACCCGGCCGAGCCCGCGCACTCCCTGCGCGAGAGCGCTGACGATGAGCACGGGCGACACCCCGGTGGACAGGGCCCAGCGCAGCTGCTCGAGCGCGTCAGCCAGCCTCCCCTCGACCGCCCGGTCGGCCACCGTGAACCCGGTCGCCTCTGCCCTGCCCCGGTAATACCGGCGAATCGCGGCCTGACTGATCACGCCCGTCGTGTCGTCGGCCAGCTGGGCGCAGGCCGCGGCCAGGTCCCGCAGGTCCGTCCCGACAGCGTCGAGAAGCGCGCGCAGGCCAGCCTCGTCGGCCTGCCGCCCGGCCCGGCTGAGCTCGGAGCGCAGGAAATCGAGCCGCTCGCCGAAACGCTTGATCACGGGACAGTCGATCCGCTGGGCGCCCTGGCCAGCCAGGGTGGCCAGGAGAGCCTTCCCCTTGACACCGCCAGCGTGGGTCAGCACCAGCACCACGTCCGGTGCCGGCGCGGCCGCGTACCGGGTCAGCTCAGCCGCGACTTCCTTGCTCGCGTCCTGCGCCGACCTGATGATCACCAGGCAGCCGCCGCCGAACAGGGACGGCGCAGTGAGCCCGGCAAGCTGGCCAGGTAGCAGGTCCGCGGCCTGCACATCATGGGCGCCGGATCCGTCGGCGGCTCCCCAGCCGGAATCCGCTGATTCGCTCAGCTGCCGCGCCGCGGCGACGATGCCGCTCACGGCGCGGTCGACCAGCAGGTCCTCGCTGCCAACGATCACGCTGACCGGCGGGACAACCACGCGCTGCCCGGCGGGCGTGGCTGCGGGACTCGGCGAGGGCACCTCAGCAGCTTGCCATGACGCTGACTCCGCCGACCGCATCGGGCCCGCAACGCCGCCGGGCGCCTGACCTGCTCATCCGGACTTGCTCGCGCCGGCCTGCTGATGATCGAATATGAGTTCCCATGGATTAGCTCTTCACAACCGGATCGCATCTATGTTCTAATAACAGCCATGTACACGGACACCTGCGCAACGAGGCTGCAGTCGGCCGGGCCGGGAAACTACTAGTAGATCACCTGCCTGGCGGCAGGTCCATGCGGTCACTGACAAGATGCGCACGCCGAGCAAGGGCCGCGCTAGAGGTGAAAGATGAAAACGCACGCGGCATACGACGTCCGCCCGAAGAGCGAGCGGGTCGCTGACTTGAAGAACAAGACCGCGGAGCTCGAGCGCGAGCTTCTCGACGCGCGCATGTCCCTTGAGCGCGAGCTGGCGCAGGCCGCCTGCGGTCGCGCGCCGGCGCATGGCCAGGCCCAGCGGACACGCCGCTGCGCCCGGGAGGACGCCGGTCGCGACCATGCCGCCGAGATGATGTCAGCGTTCGGCCCGCCGCCGGAGCCGTCCTTTGGCTACGGCGGAGTGGATCCGGGTGACGAGATATACGCGGCGGACGACCGCACCGAGGTGCTCGTCAACCATGGCCGCCGCAATGCCTATCACCCGGGCCGCTCACGCGGACGCATGATGGCGGGCGGAGCCGCCTTTGCGGCGGTGATCGTCGCCGTCCTGGCGACGATGCTGCTCCGCAGCGGGGCATCCTGGCCGTCCAGCGTGGCAACGGTGCAGAGTGAGATCGCCACGGCTTGCCAGAATCCCGACGTGGCGTCCGAGCCTGGTCAGGTCAACTTCGCCTGCGCCAAGGCAACACGTCAGGTCCTCTGGGTGTTCGCCCTCATGACCAGCGGCGACAACCCGGGCTTTATCGACGCAAAGACCGGCCGACGCGGTCTTGAGCCCATTGCGCCAGCACAGGGCGGCGAGGTGGCCTGGTCCCTGAACCTCCATCATCCGTACAACCCGGCAAGTCCGATCGACAGCCTCGAGGTAGCGGCTCGGGCCATCAACAACATCATCGGCGGCGCGACCATCACCGGCGCGCACGGTAACCCGATCGTGCAGCCCGGGCTTGAGGGTCACCCAGCGAACTGTGCCCGGTACACCGGATCAGCGGCGATCACCGCGCGCGCGGGCTTTCCGAGGCTCTGCGCGAGATCCGTCACCAGCCCGGCCGGGCAGGCCGCCCTGGTAGCCGATATCTACCGGAAGTGGGTGGGAGGTACGTCCCAGGCCACCGCCAGGGATGCCGCGGTGCTGTTTGAGAACGCGAACGATCCTGGCGCCCCGCGGGTCCAGGCCATCCTCAGGTACCTGTCGTACTCCAGGCTGCCGGCCTGACCTGGCTGCTCATCCGTAAATCTGCCCGGTGCCACCGCCCACTGCGATCAGGAACCGCCCACTGCGATCAGGAAGAGGTGAGCTCAATGCAGTCCGCAGGCAGATCCCGGTGGCAGCACCTGACCGCGGTCGTCAGCCTTACTGCGGGCGGGGCGATCACAGGCTTCTCGTTCGTTCCGAGAGCGGCGGCTGACCTAGCGGCGCCCACCGGCATGCCGATCAGCCTGATGGCGCTCCGGCAGGCTGCACGGCCGGCCCAAGCTGACGACGCGCTGATGCGCTCGGCCGCCGTGAACGTCGCCCATTATTACCTTCGGCTGGCCGAGAATAGGACCCCCGCCGAGATGGCGGCGCTCATCTGGCAGCACGACAGCATGAACGGCGTCGACCATGGCGAGTCGTGCGCGGCTTTCGCCAGCCTGACGCTGGAGCTGGCCGCTCAGGTCGTCGGGCAGCAAAGCTGGGTGACCGGAGGCACTTCCTACCCCTGGCCGCTGCATAAGTGGGCCGACGTGCGCGTTGACCCCAATCCGGCGTCGCCGGGCGTTGTCTCGGTCCTGCAGGACGCCGCTGCGCACGATCGCTGGCACCCGCTGGGCGACGGCTACGTGCCGCTGCCCGGCGACTGGGTGCTGTTCAACGGGCATGTCGAGGTGGTCACGAAGTATGCCGACGGCGTCCTGCACACCATCGGCGGGGATTCGCTGCCTAACTTGTCTGTCAACGCGCACGAGTACCGCGGGCCGCTAGGCGCCCAGGGTGTCGTCGGATTCGTCAACAATGGCGTGCTCAGCGGCTCGCGGCGGACAACGCAGAGCGGCGGCGGTCACGCTCCTTCCGGTCACCCGGCGGGCTACCAGGAGGCAGCGGACCTGGCGGCGATCCCGGGTACGCCGGCCGTCACCGCTGGTGAGCACCCAGCCGCGCGACCTGCCGGGCATGCTGCCATTCCCGGAATGCCGGTGACGGCGCACCACCCGTCAGCGGGTCCGAGCGCGCCACCAGCAGGTCCGAGCGCACTACCAGCAGGTCCGAGCGCACCGTCAGCGACTCGCTATTCCAGGCACGATCCGCTGCCAGCGACCTGGCCGCCTGACACGAGCGCCCAGGAGGCGTTCATCAGGGAGGTCGCACCCGGAGCGCTGGCCACGCAACGCAGGTACGGTGTCCCGGCCGCGGTGACGATAGCCCAGGCCATCGATGAGTCTGGCTGGGGCCAGAGCGAGGTCGCCACCCGAGATCACAACCTGTTCGGGATCAAAGGCACCGGCCCGGCCGGCGCCGATCCGGAGCCGACGCAGGAGTATCAGGACGGCCAGCCGGTGACGCGCACCGCGTCATTTCGCGTCTACCACAGCATCGCCGAGAGCATCGACGACCATGGGAGGCTGCTCGCGACCAGCCCGGACTACCAGAAATCCATGGCCGAGCGTCAGCGCCCGGCTGCGTTCGCCGCGTCGCTCACGGGCGTCTACGCGACGGATCCCGACTATGGCGACAAGCTCATCGACCTGATGGGGCAGTACGACCTGTACCGCTACGACGTAGCCGCGCCAATTACCGGGCCAGCCACTCGGCCAGCCACCGGGCCGGCCACAGCGCCGGCCACCGTGCCGAACCAGGCAGCGGTACCAGGGGTGCCTGCCGCTCCCCCGCACAGGCGAGTACGGGAGATGCCAGCCACCGTCCGGCATCAGGCATCGGTGCCAGGCGCGCCAGCCGGCAGCTGGCACCACCCGTCAAAGCCGGCGCATCAGGCGTCAGTTCCGGGCGTGCCAGCCGACCCGGCGCACCAGGCGGCAGTTCCGGGCGCGCCAGCAGCCACCTGGCACCACCCATCAAAGCCCGGCCGGTCAGGCGGGCCGGCTGTGCCGGGGGCCCCAGCCGCTCCCCAGCACCGGGCAGCACCAACCGTTCCCCCGCACCAGGCACCACGCGGGGTGGCTGCCGCTTCCGCGCATCCGGCAGAGCGGCGCGCTGCCGGTCCGGACGACGCGACGATTCCCGGACTGCCTGCTGCCGGTGCGCCCGCCAGGAATGTGACTCAGACGCCTGCGCCCGCGCCCAGCGCGGTGCCCGCGCCGAGCAGCCAGCCCGGCGCCTACCGGGCTCAGTCGACGGCGATGCCGTCAACGCAGACCGTTTCCGCCAGGCTGCTGGCGGCGGCGGCGCCAGAGCGGCCGGCCCGGAGGGTCGCGTCTCGCAATGACGGTTCCATCGCGCGCCACTATCAGCAGCGCATCCCGCCTTCAGTGCAGAAGGCATTCACGACGATGGCCAGGGTGCCGCTCATGCGCGCTCAGCCTCTCTACTACGACGTCGCGAGTTACTGCGACATCCGCTGGGAACTGCTGGCTGCCTGCGACTGGATGCAGTGCGAAGCCCGGCCGCGCTACTCGCCAGTGCACGGCGAGAAGCTGGGCACGGCGAATCCCGACGGCACGATTTACCGGACGAAGTCGGCGGCGCTAGAACGGTGCGCCGACGACCTGATAGAGCTAGCCCGGACGGTTTACCAGATCGAGCTGACCGGACCTGCGGGCCTGTCCGTCCGCGAGCTGGCTAACGTCTTCGCGGCGTTCCGCTGGGGCGGCCTACTCAGGCTGCACCACACGTCCGCGATGGAATTCCCGTACTCCGTGGCGGGCCTGACCGACCAGCACATAAACATGCGCTGGCCTGATATCGGCGACCCTCGTGCGCCGGATAGGCCAGGCGGCCGATTCCGCATGCCGTTCGGCGCCGTTCCTGCCGTGCTGAGCCTCAACTACCCGGCCACTGTCTAGCCAGCTCTTCCCGAGCCCAGTCAGCTCTGCCAGGAATAGAAGGAAGGTGCACCTCGTGGTTCGTTTCTCGTTCTTTCCGCTGGGCACGCTCACAGCGGAAAGGCCAGGGCGGCAGGAGGCGGTCCGGCACCGGACGGACGATTCAGGCCCATGGAGCGAACCGGGCGCCTGGCAGCCGGAGCGGAACGCGCCCGCCGGCGGCCCCGGCTGGCCGGGCCAGCCCATTCCGCAGGCACCCGGCTGGCCGGGCCAGCCCGGTCCGCAGGCACCCGGCTGGCCGGGCGGGCATGGCGGGCGTGGCGGCGATTCCGGCAGGCGCCGCGGCCGGCTGTCGCCGTCGGTGAAGTGGACCGCGGTGCTTGTCGCGATCGGGCTGATATTCCGCCGGGCGATCGCGTACGCGGTGCTGGTCGGGCTATCCGCGGCACTGCACCTGGTGGGCGTCAACATCCATCTGCCGAGTATCAGGTTCGGCTGGCCCTGGCAGGCGATCAGCGCGGGCACCACGACCAGCACCGATCTGGGTCCGTGGGTACTTCAGAAGATTGAGGGAATCTCCAGGCCAGCCCTCGGCCAGGCGAACTTCAGCTTCCTGTTCACGCACAAGGTCTCCAAGAGCATCGGGCCATGGCCGTGCTGGTACGCCAGCACCTTCTACGTCGTGGGCCACGCGTCCGCCACCGTTGACCTCAATCCCGGGCCTGCGTGGTGGACGCCGGCCTCGGGCCACTACCGGCTGCAGGTCCTTAGCCGGCCCCGGACGGGCGAGCCCGGCCGGGTGAGCGTCGTCATGGTGCTCCCGCGGCCACTGCTCCCGCTGTCAGCGCACGACATCACGATCGACAACATCCCGTCGAAGCCAATCGGCACGCAGCACAGCTGGACCTACCCCGGATTCGGCTGCGGCGTGGTGCTGCGGCCCCAGTTTCCCGAGTCGGTGCTGTACGCACAGGCCCAGCAGATCGCGTTCTACAAGTCTCAGCACGCCGCGGGAGTGACGCGCCCGCTCGTGCAGACTGCCGAGGAGGAGGCGACGCAGACCATCCGGGACAGCTTCATTCAGCCGACGCTGAACGCGCTGGGCTACACGCTGGGCCGATTTGCCATTCACTGGGCTGCCGAGCCGGCCGCCGCGGCCAGGCCGGGCATTCCCCGGCCTGGGTGAGCGGGCGGCTGCGGCCGGCTCCGCCGCGGCGCCGGCCCCTGCTCCGCGGCGGCGGATGCCTGGCGTCAGCCCTTCACCGGCTCGCCGCCACGCCACACGCGGAGCGGCTTCAGCCCGTAGGACCAGGCAAAGGAGCCTTCGTGATCCGCGTCCCAGGCCACGATGTCGGCGTACCTGCCGCGGGCCATCGCGCCCCGGTCGTCCGCTCGGAGCGATTGCGCGCCGCCGATGGTCGCCGCGCGGAGCGCCTCGGTGACGCTCATCCCGAAGTAGGAGACTGCCAGCGCTATGACAAGCGACATCGAGGTAATGCCGTTGCCGCCGGGCGTGTGGTCCGAGCCGAGCGCGACGGCGACGCCCTTGTCAAGCAGCGCGCGGACCGGCGGGGTCCGCCCGGTCTCGATCGCCGTGCTCGGGCATACCACGGCGGCCACCCCGGCCCGGGCCAGCGCGGCCACATCCTCGTCGTCCGCGCCGTGCAGCAGGTCGGCGGACGCGCAGCCAAGCTCCGCGGCGAGCCTGGCGGCACCGTTCCTTGACTCGCCGCACGCGTGCAGCCGGGGCAGCAGGCCGGAGGCGCGGCCAGCGCCGAGCACCCAGCGCGCCTCCCGCTCGGTGAAGCGCCCGTCGTCGCAGTAGACGTCGACGCTGTCCGCGCCGGCTGCTGACGCGTCGGCGCACCAGCTGCCGACGGCGTCGACGTAGTCATGGCGGCGGCCGAAGTACTCGGGCGGCACGGCGTGCGCGGCGAGAAACGTCACGTGCACCCGCGGCATGCCGGGCTCGCCCTCGAGCGAGCGCAGCAGTCGCACGTCCGCGAGCTCGCCGTCGCGGGTCAGGTGATAACCGGTCTTCGCCTCGATGGTCGTGGTCCCTGACATTAGCCAGGCGCGCAGCCGCTCCCGAACGCCATTGCAGAGCGTCCACGGGTCGGTCCCCCTGGTGACCGTCACCGTGGACGCCATGCCGCCGCCTGCCGCCGCGATCTCGGCCGAGGAGGAGCCGCTCGATCGCATCGACAGCTCCGCCCAGCGGTTGCCGGCGTACACCGGATGCGTGTGGGCGTCGATGAGGCCCGGGGTGACCAGGCCGCCGCTCAGGTTCTCGACGTGGTCGACGTCAACGATGTCCTCGATCACGCCGGGAATGCTGGCGGGCAGCTCCGCCGCCGGGCCCACCCAGGCGATGTGCTCATCGCGCGTCAGGATCGCGGCGTTGCTCCAGATCTCTGACCCGGTCCACAGCCGGCCGATGTTGGTCAGCAGGCGGAAGGTCATCGGGCAGCCCTCCGGCCCGCGGTGGGACCGCGGCCGAGCATGCGGTTCGCCATGTGCGGTCACCTGCCATGACTTGTGCCAGATGGTGGTACGCCGACCAGGAGGCTATGGATGCTGATCGCGGCGACTGCCGCCGGGCGGGTGCGCTGGGGATGCGGAAACCAACATATCGGTGCAGTCAAGGTATTGCACTATCGGATGCCGGTACAAGGCCCATCCGAAGTCCTTTGGTCCAAATTGCCGGACGCCTGGCCGCGTATCATCGCGGCAACCGCGAACACCCGATGCTGCAATCGTTTGTCACTACGACGACCAGGATCATGATGGCTGGCCAGCGCACAACTGTGCGAAAGGCAGGACAACGGGAGAGTACGCAATTGCATGGCGCGTCTTGGCCTCTGGCGGCATCGCGGCAAGGCCACCCGGCTGCTGCTTTCCGCTACCCCGCGGAGCCCGGTGAATCTCCGGCGCGGTCAAGCTCGGCAGCCAGCCCGGGCGGCACGCGCGCGGTCAGCTCGGTGCCATTCTGGCCGTGATTCACGGTGAGCACCTCGCCTTCCTGGTGCGCCCGCGAGATCAGGTCACCGCGGTCGTACGGCACCATGACGGTGATCTCCTGGTCACGGCCCGGCAGCTGCCGCTCCAGCTCGGCGAGCAGGGCGGGCAGGCCCTCGCCAGTCCGCGCCGACACCACCACGGCACCGTGCTCGCGGCGGCGCAGCCCTTCCACCACGATCGGGTCGGCCGCATCGGCCTTGTTCACGACCACGAGCTCCGGCACGTCAGCAGCGCCTATCTGGCCCAGCACCTCGCGCACGGCGGCGATCTGGGCGGCTGGATCAGCGTCGGAACCGTCCACCACGTGCAGGATCAGGTCGGCCTCGGCCACCTCCTCCAGCGTCGAGCGAAAGGCCTCGACCAGCTGGTGCGGAAGATGCCGAACGAACCCGACGGTGTCCGTCAGGGTGAACAGCCGGCCGGCCGGGGTGCGGGCCCGGCGCACCGCCGGGTCGAGCGTGGCGAACAGCGAGTCGTCCACCAGCACGTCGGCGCCCGTCAGCCGGTTGAGCAGGCTCGACTTCCCCGCGTTGGTGTACCCGGCGATCGCGACGGACGGCAGCGCGTTGCGCCGCCGCTGTCCGCGCTGCACTTCCCGCCCGACCGACATGCCGTCAAGCTCGCGCTTCAGCTTGGTGATGCGTGCCCTGATCCTGCGGCGATCGGTCTCGATCTTCGTCTCGCCGGGACCGCGGGTCCCGATTCCGCCGCCGCCGGCCACCCGGCCTCCGGCCTGGCGGGACAGTGACTCGCCCCAGCCGCGCAGCCGGGGCAGCAGGTACTGCAGCTGGGCGAGCTCGACCTGCGCCTTGCCCTCCTTGCTCCGGGCATGCTGGGCAAAGATATCCAGGATCAGCGCCGTGCGGTCGATGACCTTGACCTTCACGATGCCCTCAAGCTTGCGGAGCTGGCCGGGGGTGAGCTCGCCGTCGCAGATCACGGTGTCGGCGCCGGTTGAGGCGACGATTCCGGCTAGCTCGGCTGCCTTGCCCGAGCCCACGTAGCTCGCGGCATCCGGCCGGCCGCGGCGCTGGATGAGCCCGTCCAGCACCTCGGACCCGGCGGTCTCCGCCAGCAGCGACAGCTCACGCAGCGAATGCTCCGCCGTGGCGAGCGTCCCGTCAGCCCAGACGCCCATCAGGACGACGCGCTCCAGCCGCAGCGCGCGGTACTCTACCTCGCTGACGTCCTGCAGCTCGGTGGACAGGCCGGCCACCCGGCGCAGGGCGTGCCGTTCCTGCAGGTCAAGCTGATTGGCCTCGCGCCGGTCCTGGTTACGCTGATCGGCGTCGCGCTGGTCCTGGTTACGCTGATCGGCGTCGCGCTGGCCGCGCGCGCCATCCGGCAATTCGTCGAATAGTGCAGTCATCCGCCATCCAAGGTCGGCAGTCCCGCGGGGTGCCGCGATAATCGGTCGGGCAGCGCCCGCCGGACGGCGGGTGATGTGCTGATGGTGCCACGCTTCGCCGTGGCCCTCACCTGGTTAACGCCGCGGCGAGCCAGGTTGTGCCCGCCCGCGCCCGCCCTCTCGCGTGCTGGCTGGCATCGGCGCTCGCGGGTGGCCGGCGTCTGGGATGATCGAGCCTGCGGCCGGGAAAGCGCCAGCGGCGGGCTGGCTGACACCGACAATCGCCGGAGGACCGCGCCCGGGCGAGCACCGGGCGGGACGGACGGCGCGTGAGGAGCGCGGAATGGCAGGAACCGACGGCGTCGAGATCACCGGCCCGGGCGGTGACCGCTACGACGAGATCCTCACGCCCGGCGCGCTGGCCCTGATTGCCAAGCTGCAGCGGGAACTCGGCCCCCGGCGCGCCGGGCTGCTTGCCGCCAGGACGCGCCGCCAGGACGAGCTGTCGGCCGGCGCCATGCTGGACTTCCTCGACGAGACCGGGGACATCAGGGCGGACCCGTCCTGGCAGGTGGCGCCGCCGGCGCCGGGGCTGGTGGACCGCCGGGTGGAGATCACCGGCCCCACCGACAGGAAGATGACGATTAACGCGCTTAACTCCGGCGCCAAGGTGTGGCTCGCCGACTTCGAGGACGCGAACACGCCGCTGTGGGACAACATGGTCACCGGCCAGCTCAACCTGATGGACGCGCTGGACCGGAAGATCGACTTCACCAGCGACGAGGGGAAGTCCTACCAGCTCAGGCCGGACGGCGAGCTGGCGACGATCGTCGTCCGGCCGCGCGGCTGGCACCTGGACGAGAAGCACCTGCTGGTCGACGGCGAGCGGGTGTCCGGCAGCCTGTTCGACTTCGCCCTGTACTTCTTCCACTGCGCGGGACGGCAGCTGGCCAAGGGCAAGGGCCCGTACTTCTACCTGGCCAAGACCGAAAGCCACCTCGAGGCCCGGCTGTGGAACGACGCCTTCCTGATCGCCCAGGACGCGCTCGGCATACCGCAGGGCACGATCCGGGCCACGGTCCTGATCGAGACGATCCCGGCGGCGTTCGAGATGCAGGAGATCCTGTACGAGCTGCGCGAGCACAGTTCCGGGCTGAACGCCGGCCGCTGGGATTACCTGTTCAGCATCATCAAGAAGTTCCGTACCCGGGGCCGCGACTTCGTGCTGCCCGAGCGCAACGCAGTTACCATGACGGCCCCGTTCATGCGTGCCTATACCGAGCTGCTGGTCAGCACCTGCCACGCGCGGGGCGCGCACGCGATGGGGGGGATGGCCGCGTTCATCCCCAGCAGGCGCGACGCCGCGGTCAACGCGACCGCGCTGGCCAAGGTCCGCGACGACAAGTCGCGCGAGTCCCGTGACGGCTTCGACGGCTCGTGGGTCGCCCACCCGGATCTGGTGCCCATCTGCCGGGAGGTGTTCGACGGCGTACTCGGTGACCGGCCGAATCAGATTGCCGTGCTGCGCGACGACGTCAGCGTCGGCGCGTCCGACCTGCTGTCCATCGCCGCGACGCCGGGCAGCATCACCGAGGCGGGCCTGCGGAACAACATCAGCGTCGGGCTGCAGTACCTGGCCAACTGGCTGGCGGGCAACGGCGCCGTGGCGATCTTCAACCTGATGGAGGACGCCGCGACGGCGGAGATCTCGCGATCGCAGGTCTGGCAGTGGCTGCACAACGACATCAGCCTCGCCGAGGGCCCGCTGATCACCAGGGATCTGGTGGAGCGCCTGATCGGCGAGGAACTCAGCATCATTCGCGAACAGCAGGGCGACGCCTTCGACGGGGACAAGTACGACGAGGCGACCGCCCTATTCACCGAGGTCGCGCTCGCCGACGACTACGCCGACTTCCTCACCATCCCCGCCTACGAGCGCATGCCCTAGCCGGCCCGGCCATGAAAGGGACCCTCCTCAGCAGTGGCCAATACGCGGTGCAGGGAGCACTCTGGGGGGAGGGCAGTGAGAGTGAGGCAGGGACGATGACCGGGACAATGATCGAGCCGGCGGGTGCGGCCACAGGATCCGGCGCGTTGACAGGGCCGGCCGGGACCACAGGGCCGGCCGGGACCACAGGGCCGGCCAGGGCGACCGGGCCGACCGGGACTCCGGCAAAGACGCTGATCCCCCGGCTCACCCAGATATGCGGGCCGGACGGCGTCGTCAGCGACCCGCTTGAGCTGCGAACCTACGAGTGCGACGGGCTCACCTCGCATCGCTGCAGCCCTGGCCTCGTCGTGCTCCCGCAGACCGCGAGCCAGGTCGCCGAGATCGTCACCGAGTGCGCCCGTGCCGGGATCCCGTTCGTGGCCCGCGGCTCGGGCACCGGCCTGTCCGGCGGCGCCCTGCCCAGCACCGAGGGCGTGCTGATCGTGATGTCCAAGATGCGCAAGATCATCTCGATCGACCCGGCCAGCCGCCGCGCGATCGTCGAGCCCGGCGTCACCAACCTCGCCGTGAGCAAGGCCGCCGAGCCGTATGGCTACTTCTACGCGCCCGACCCGTCCAGCCAGGTCGTCTGCTCGGTCGGCGGCAACGTCGCGGAGAACTCGGGCGGGGCGCACTGCCTCAAGCACGGCTTCACCGTGCACCACGTGACCGGCCTGGAAATCGTCACCCCCAGCGGCGAGCTGACCTGGATCGGCGACGGCACCGGCACCACCCCCGGCTATGACCTGGTCGGCATGTTCACCGGCTCGGAGGGCACGCTCGGCATCGTCACCAAGATCGTCGTGAAGCTGACGAGGATCCCGGAAGCGGTCACCACGCTGCTCGCCGCCTTCGAGACCACGGGGCACGGCGGCGCCGCGGTTTCCGCGATCATCGGCTCCGGCATCCTGCCCGGCGCGATCGAGATGATGGACGCGCTGGCGATCGAGGCGGCCGAGGCGGCGGTCGCCTGCCGTTACCCCGAGGGGGCCGGCGCGGTGCTGATCGTCGAGCTGGACGGGCCGCGGGCTGACGTCGAGCGGGAGACCGAGGCGGTCCGGGCGCTCTGCGAGAAGGCGGGCGCCACCGAGATCCGCGCGGCGCAGGACGCGGCGGAGCGGATCGCCATCTGGAAGGGCCGCAGGTCGGCCTTCGCGGCGGTCGGCCGGATCAGCCCGGCCTACATCGTCCAGGACGGCGTCGTGCCGCGCACCGCGCTGCCGCAGGTGCTGGACCGGATCGCCGAGCTGTCCGCGGCGGCCGGCATCCGGGTGGCCAACGTGTTCCACGCCGGCGACGGCAACCTGCACCCGCTCGTGCTGTTCGACGACGCGATCCCCGAGGCGTGCGCGGCGGCCGAGAAGCTGTCCGGCGCGATCCTGGATCTGTGCATCGAGCACGGCGGCTCGATCACCGGGGAGCATGGCGTGGGCGCGGACAAGTCCCGCTACATGCCGAAGATGTTCGGGGCCGACGACCTGGCCACGATGCAGCTGCTCCGCTGCGCCCTCGACCCGGCCGGCCTGTGCAACCCGGGCAAGATCTTCCCGACCCCGCGGCTGTGCGGCGAGGTCCCCGGCATCCGGCGGGCACCGCACCCGCTGGTTGCGGCCGGCGAGATCGAGCAGTTCTAACATGCCGAACGGATACTCCGGGGTCAGTGCCGATGCCCGCTGAGCCGATCCCGGCGCCGCTCACCGCGGCGTGCGAGCAGGTCAGGGCCGCCACGCCGGCGGACGCCGTGGCCGGGGTAACGCCGTCCTACGTCGCCTCGCCGGGAAGCGTGGCTGAGGCCAGCGCGGTAATGACGGCGGCGGCCGGGCTTGGCCTGGCCGTGCTGCCGCGCGGCACCGGGACCAGGCTGGCCTGGGGCGCGCCGCCGCGCCGCTGCGACCTGGTGGTCGACACGCTGCGGCTCGACCGGGTGCTCGAGCATGAGGCAGGCGACCTGGTGACCAGGGTGCAGGCGGGGGTCACGATCGAGCAGCTGGCCAGCGTGGTCGGGGCGGCGGGCCAGCAGCTGGCGCTAGACCTGCCGGAGCCCGGCGACGGCGGCGGGCGCGGAACCGTCGGCGGGGTGCTGGCCACGGGCGTGGCCGGCCCCCGGCGACTGCGTTATGGCACGCCGAGGGACCTGGCCATCGGCATCACGGTGGTGCTGGCGGACGGGACGGTGGCGCACTCGGGCGGCAAGGTCGTCAAGAACGTGGCCGGCTACGACCTCGGCAAGCTGTTCGCCGGCAGCTACGGCACGCTGGGGCTGATCACCGAGCTGGCGTTCCGGCTGCATCCGGTGCCCGGCGCGGCCTGCTTCGTTCTCTGTGACTGCGACGGGGCGGCCGCCGCCCAGGAGACGATGGCCGCCGCGGCCGGGTCGCCGCTCGCCCCGTCCGCCGCCGAGATCGACCGCCCGGCCCGGGGCGGCCCGTTCCGTGCCGCGATCCTGATCGAGGGCGATCCGGCAGGCACGGGTGAGCGGGCCGCGCAGCTGCGGGATCTGCTCGGCCCGGGCGCCGAAGTGTCGGCGGCTGAGCCGTCCTGGTGGGGACGGAGCGCCGTGGCGGCGGCCGACGCGACGCTGGTCAGGATCTCGTTCTGGGCCGGGGAGCTGGCCGCCGTGATCGAGGCGCTCGACGCGGCGGCGGGCGCCGCCGGGATCGATCCGGCCATCGGCGGCGCTGCCGCGGCGGGCGTGATCTACGCGGCGATTCCCGCGGCTGCGGCGCCGGCGGCCGTGGCGCAGTTCGTCTCCGCCTTGCGAGCGATGCCGCCGCTGGGCCCGGCCGGCCAGGATGGGCCGCCGACCCGGGGCAGCGTGGTCGTGCTGCACGCGCCGCCGCCGGTCAGGGACGCCGTCGACGTCTGGGGCCCGGCGCCGGCGGAGGGGCTGATGCGCGCGCTGAAGGATCAGTTCGACCCAGGGCACCGGATGGCGCCCGGCCGGTTCGCTGGAGGAATCTGATGGCCGATCAGGTGATGCCGGGCCCGGCCAGCGGGTCCGCCGTACCCGGCCCGGTCGTTGCGGTCGGCCCGATCGACCCGTCCGGCGGCCTGCGCGAGATCGTGAGCGACTGCGTGCACTGCGGGTTCTGCCTGCCTGCCTGCCCGACGTACCTGCTCTGGGGCGAGGAGATGGACTCGCCGCGTGGCCGGATCCACCTGATCGGGCAGATCCTGGACGGCACGCCGGGCACCATCGCGGCGGCCGCGCACCTCGATCGCTGCCTGGGCTGCATGGCCTGCGTGCCGGCTTGCCCGTCCGGGGTCCGCTACGACCGGCTGATCGAGGCGGCGCGGTCCTGGGCGGAGGAGCCCCCGGCCGGAGCGCCGCCGCTGCCGCCTCGGTCCCGGCGGGAGCGGGCGGCCAGGGCCGCCATCTTCGCGACGTTCCCCTATCCGCGGCGCCTCCGGCCGCTGCTGGCGCCGCTACGGGTGGCCCAGCGCACGGGCCTGGACCGGGTGCTTGCCCGCACCGGGCTGGCCGGCCGCCTCTCCCCGGAGCTGGCTGCCGCCCTGCGGGTGGCGCCAGCCCCGGCACCGGCCAGGCGGACACCAGCGAGGTTCCTGCGGGACGGACGAACTCACGACGGCCCGCCGCGGGACGGCGGCGCGCGGGACGGCGGCGCGCGGGACGGCCGGCTGCCCGGCCGGATCCCGGCCGCCGGCACTCGCCGCGCGGTCGTCGGGATGCTCACCGGCTGCGTGCAGCAGGTGTTCTTCCCGCAGGTCAACGCGGCGACCGCCCGGGTGCTCGCCGCCGAGGGATGCGACGTCATCATCCCGGCAGGCCAGGGCTGCTGCGGCGCGCTGTCGCTGCACGGCGGCCGGAGGACCGAGGCGGCACGATTCGCCCGGCGGATCATCGCCGAGTTCGAGCGGGCCGGAGTGGACGCGATCGTCGTCAACGCGGCGGGCTGCGGTTCGGCGATGAAGGAGTACGGGGAGCTGCTCGCCGGGGACGGCGGATGGGCGCCGCGGGCCGCCGCGCTGAGCGGGAAGGTTCGTGATTTCACCGAGTTCCTCGCCGGGCTCGGCCCGGCGGCGGTGCGCCACCCGCTGCCGGTCAGCGCGGCCTATCACGATGCCTGCCATCTCGGCCACGCCCAGCAGATCACCGCCCAGCCGCGTGCGCTGCTGCGCGCGATTCCCGGGCTCGAGCTGGCCGAGGTGCCCGACGGATCCACCTGCTGCGGGTCCGCCGGAATCTACAATCTGGTGCAGCCGGAGGCCGCCCGCGAACTCGGCGAGCGGAAGGCGAGCGCAATCGAGAAGACCGGGGCGCAGCTGCTCGTATCGGCGAACCCCGGCTGCTCGCTGCAGATCTCCGCGGCGCTGGCCGCACGCGGCAGCCGGCTGCCGATGGCTCATGTTGCCGAGGTGCTCGACGCCTCGATCCGCGGCGCCGGAGTCAGCGAGCTGCTCGGCGCCCGCGGATCAGCTCCGACCCGGCCAGAACGGCGGCGAGCACAATGACCACGCTGATGCCGTTCTCCGGGCCGTAGACCGCGCCGCCGGACCACCAGCGGTCCGCGGGCACGAGCCTGATCAGGTGCCATGGGCTCGGCGTCCCGGCGAGCGGCACCCCGAAGATGACGGGGAACACGTAGTTCCAGGCGGTGTGGAAGCCGACCGGCAGGGCCAGCGCCGCGTACAGGCCGCTGACCAAGAAGGCGTCCTGAAAGAGGGCGCTGGCGAGGACTCGGATGGCAAAGGACTCGGATCACTTTGCTAAAGACTTGGTGTGGAAGTGATCCAGCCCCGGCCGCGGCGACGTTTCCCAGCTGATCCCTTGGCGTAGGAGGCACGGTGCCGGTGGCGCTCGACCAGGTGCGCCTGGACGATCAGCTGCGCCTGGACGATCCGATCACCGATCGAATCGCGCGAGCACGTTGCCCGGGGAGCGGAAGCCGCGCTAGCGTCCAAGACGTGGAGCCGACGGATCCGCTTCTGGCGGCACGCCTGGCGGCTGGAGACGACCGGGCTCTCGCCGAGATCTTCGACTGCCTCGCGCCGGTCGTGTACGGCGTCGCCCTGCGTGTCCTCGGGGAGCGATGCGCAGCGCAGGATGTCGTGCAGGACGTATTCGTCGAGCTGTGGAGCCATCCCGATCGGTATGACCCAGCCGCCGGGAAGCTGCGTACCTACCTCATCATGCTGGCACGGCATCGCGCGATAGATGTGGTGCGCAGCGAGCTTCGCCGGGTGGCGCGGCAGGAACTCCACTACCGGCTGGCCCCGGCGCAGCGGCATCCCTCGCCATGCGAAATGGTGACGAACGCGGCGGCTGCTGACGTCGTGCGAGACGCGGTCCGGCTGCTCCCCGACGGCCAGCGCAGGGTCATCGAGCTCGCCTACTTCCAGGGACTGACCTGTCGCGAGGTCGCGCTCGCCGCCGGCATCCCGGAAGGAACCGCCAAGTCACGGCTTAGACTTGCGCTTGCCAGGCTGGAAAGCCTGCTGGACCGGCAGTTGCTGGAGTCGCCATGACAGCCGACGGGCGTGAACCGGTGATGCTGCCCGTCGGCCTGCGCGACCGCGTGCTGCAGGCCTCCTGGCAGGCGCGGTCCGCCGGGCGGCCCGTGCCCGAGCCTCCTGAGATCTCTCCCGCCGAGGCATTCAGCCGAGCGGCCGATGCCCTTTACGGGCTGCTCTGCGCGCTGCGGCCCGAAGACTGGCGGATGGCCGCCATCAGGGACCTGGACGTGCAGGGTCTCGTCGGTCACCTGATCGGCGTCGAGAACGACATGCACCGCTGCCTGGCCGGCGACCCGGAGGTAGCCGAGGCGGATCACGTCGAGTCAACCCAGGCTGCGGCGACCCGCCAGGCCGGGCTGCCGCCTGCCCGGACCCGCGCCGACTGGCGTCGCGCGGCCGACCGGACCGCCGGGCTGGTCCGCGGACTCGGTGACCTGAACGCCGAGGTGGCGATGCATGGCATGCGGCTGCAGCTAGGCGCGCTGCTCGTGGTCCGGGCATTCGAGCTGTGGACACATGACAATGACATCCGCCAGGTAACCGGGCTGCCCCCGTCAGCACCGGACGCATCGACCCTGCGGCTGATGACCGACCTCGCGGCCCGGGTGCTGCCGCATGGCGCCACCCGCATCGGCCTGCGGGAACCCGTCAACGTGCACCTGGTGCTGACGGGGCCGGGCGGCGGCACGTGGGATGTAGTGATCAGCGCGGGTGCGCAGGATCCAGTGGACGTTCGCATCGTCACCGACGCGGTCGGATTCTGCCGGCTGGTCGCCAACCGGGTCGCTCCCGGCGACCTCGACCTGCAGGTCAGCGGCGACCCTTGCCGGGCCGCCGCCGTGCTCGCCGCTGCCGCCGCGCTCGCATTCGACTAATACATCCGTAGCCGGGTGATCCGGCGCACGTCCCGGTGACGTATCCCGGCCAGAAGCCGTGCGCTCGCGGGCGCGCGGAACCGCGGAACTCACGAAGGGTCCAAGGCCATGAGTGTTCTGGTCATCGGGAAATTCCAGGGCGACACAGCGGCATTCCGGCAGGCTCTCACCGACCGGGCTGGCGAGTTCGAGAAGATCACCGAGGGGTCTCGCGCGGCCGGCGCGATTCACCACCGCTTCGGGATTGGCGACGGCTTCGTCGTGCTCGTCGACGAGTGGGAGACCGTCGAGCAGTTCCAGCAGTTCTTCTCGAACCCCGATCTGCAGGCCTTCATCGGGTCGGTCGGTGCGGCCCCCGCCCCGCCAGAGATCACCATCACCGAGGCCATCGCCTCGCCGGATCAGTTCTAGGCCCGACCTCACCGGACCTAGCCAGCTAGTCAGGTACTGGCGCGGCCGGGCCAGGAGCGGAGTTCGCAGTGAGCGCTGAGGTCAATATCAAGACCATCTCGCAGGTATACGAGGCATTCGGCCGCGGCGATGTCGCCACGATCCTCGATGCCGTCACCGATGACGTCGACTGGGCAGCGGAGGCCAGTTCGGCCGCCGCCCCCTGGTACGGCGTGCGTCACGGCAAGGACGCCGTCGCGGAATTCTTCGTGGCGTTCGGGTCGGCCATGGAAGTCGACGAGTTCACGCCCGTCTCGCTCGCCGCCAACGACACCGACGTGCTCACCGTCATCCGCTTCCGGGCCAGGTCACGCAGCACCGGCAATACCGCGGCGATGGATCTGCACCACTACTTCAGGTTCCGTGACGGCAAGATCGCCTACTATCGCGGCACCGAGGACACCGCCCAGACCGAAGCGGTCCTCCGCGACTGAGCGGTCGCCCCCGAGCGGGCCCACGGCGCGCTAGCCGGCCGGGTGCTTGATGTCGACCGGCGGCAGGTCCTCTACCTGCTTCTTGGTGAGGCTGAGCTGGATGCCGTCCTGCACCCCGGTGACGGCGCCGATCGGGATGGCCACTTCCTTGCCGCCCCACAGGTGCCCCTCCTGGAGGAGCACGTGGGTCACCTGGTGGCTGCCGGGGTCGATGACAAGCCCCTCGACGCGCCCGATCTCCCCGTCGTTGGCATGGACGTGCTCGCCGCGGCGCACCTCTACCTCGCCCACGGGGACGGAGTCGTAGGTGATCTCCCGCATGGTGTGGCCCCTGCCCGGGCCGGCGCTGCTGCTGACGCCTGTACCGTCCCCCAAGCCCCTGTTCAGCTCGTAGAAGGGCGCCTGCAAGCTCAGCCACAAGGGCCACTGCACGCCCAGCCCCTGTTCCGAGCCGTAGCCCGGGTCCCCCGGGTACGCGCTGCCCGGCCGGAAATCGGTCTCCTCGGCGGGATCGAGCTTCTCGAAGTCCGCCGTGGTGCAGCGGAGCCGGATCTCGCCCGTCGTGGCATCGACAAGGTCGAGCGGAACGAGCCTGCCGTGCCCCTTCCGGTGCTTCGGCTCGACCACGAGATGGGTGACGGCCCTGGCGACCGGGTCGACGATCACGCGCCTCACCTCGCCGCAGGCACCATCGCTGCAGCTGACGTCAGCCCCCATAGTGAACGGCGTCTCCGGCATAACGGCCCTCCTCTTTCCTATGGACCTTAACCCGAAGTCCAACTCCGCTGGCAGGGGGAAGCCGGGGCACCTTCCAGGGAAGCTGGTGCACTGCCTGTTGCCGGCGTTACCATCGCCGGACCTCGGTTTGCATCACCGGAAAATCTCGGAGAAGGGAACTGCTATGCGCTCTCTCACGCGATTCGCGCTCGCCGGCTTCACGGCGGCGAGCCTGGCCTGCGGACTGACCGTGGCCACCAGCGCGGCCGCGGACGCCGGCCCGGCGACAGCAGCGACGGGCGCCGTAGCGAAGACGAGCCAGGCCGCCGCTGCCGCCCGTGCCGCGCTCGCGCAGGTCCGGATCGGCCGGCCCGTACCCGGACGGCAGGTTCCGGGCTCGGCGACCCGGGCGGGCCACGGGCTGACGAAGGTCGATTACTTCAACTGGTCGGGTTACGGCGACACCAACACGGGAGGCCTGGTCTACAGCAAGGTCGCCGGGAGCTGGACCCAGCCAGCGGTCACCTGCACCCAGGAGGACCAATGGGTCGTCACCTGGGTCGGCATCGACGGCCTCACCAACAGCACGGTGGAGCAGGACGGCACGATGGCCCAGTGCTTCGAGGGCACGGCCCATTACTACAGCTGGTGGGAGATGTACCCGACCAACGACATCCAGGTGGTGGGTTCCACGGTCAAGCCCGGTGACAAGATCACTGGCTCAGTCGTCCGTACCGGCACTAGTTACGCGCTGAAGGTCACCGACGCCACTACCACCGCTAACAGCTTCAGCACCACCCAGACCTGCACCGTCTCCGGCGGCTGCGCCAACTCGAGCGCCGAGTGGATCGCCGAGGCCCCGGGCGGCCAGCGCGGGCAGATTCCGCTGGCCGACTTCCACTCCTGGAAGCTGACGTCCGCGACCGTCACCGCCGGCACGAAGTCCGGGGATATCTCGACCTTCCCCGACGACGAGATCACCATGATCGATTTCACCGGGACCTACCCGCTGGCATCACCCGGGGCGCTCAGTTCGGGGAACAGCTTCACCGTCACCTGGCACAACAGTTACTAGCGAACCGGGAAGCCCCCGGAGAACCCGCAGCCGCCTGGCGGGCTGAGGTCCTCCGGGCCGGTGGCACCGCGGATGCGGTGGGGGGGACCGTGCCGGCGACGGCACGGTCCCCCCCACTATTTTGTGACAGTGATGGCGCACTAGACATCCCTCTGACGCCAAGATGACTGTCATATGAGGTTGACAGACGCCATGTTTGACGTCATTATGACGTCATGGAGCTGTCAGAGTACGCCGGGATGCTACGCGGCGAGCTAGCCGCGATCACCCGCTTCGCGAGCGATGATGTGGCCCGCGCCGGGCAGATGCTTGCCGAGGCGCTGGACTCGTCAGTGCGCCTCACCCTGCTTGACGTGCTGTCGGCCGCAGCCGCCGAGATCACCGCGCATCTTGACGACACGGTGGTCGAGGTCCGGCTGGCGGGTGGCGAGCCGTCTTTCGTCGTGACGTCCACGCAGCCGGATCCTCCGCCGGACGCAAGCGGGCCAGCCGAGAGCTCGGATGAGACCGGCACCGCGCGGATTACCCTGCGGCTGTCGGACGCGCTCAAGGTGCGGGTCGAGGCAGCCGCGACCGAGGACGGCGTGTCGGTGAACGCCTGGCTCGTCCGGGCCGCGGCGCGGTCCCTTGACGGGCCGGGTCCGGCCGCGCCGCCGCGATCCCGCCGCGGCGCCGGCCAGCGGATCACCGGCTATGCCCGGAGCTGACCGGCCCGCCCCCCCGCTATCGCGGGCCACTCTTTCCCATCCGCCTCTGATCAGCGAAGGACCACGACAATGACCACCTGGGAATTCCCCGCTTCTGGCCCGATCCTGCTGGACGCCAGGCTCCCGTCCGGGAGCATCACGGTGAGCGCCGAGCCGGTGACGACAGCTACGGTGTCGCTCACCTCGGCACGCTCCGGCAAGCGCGGTGACGAGCTCATCGCCGATACCAGCGTCGAGTTCGACGACGGCACGCTGACCATCACGGTGCCTGACCGCATCCGGCTGCTCAGCGGAACCCCGCTCGACCTGACCGTCCGCCTGCCGCGCGGTTCCTCGTGCGAGCTGAAGGCGGCCTCCGCCGACATCCGCTGCAGCGGCGAACTCGGCTCGCTCCAGGCGCGCACCGCCAGCGGCGACATGGCGGCCGAGCTGGCGACCGGACCGGTCGGCGTCAGTACCGCTTCCGGGGACGTCCGGCTGGCAGCCGCCACCGACTCGGTGCAGGTGAACACCGCCTCCGGTGACACGGATATCGGCCACGCCGGCGGCGACGTGACGGTGACCTCCGCCAGCGGCGACCTGATCATCGGCCAGGCTGACGGGTCGGTCAACATCCGCAGCGCCAGCGGGGACGTCCGGATCGAACGCATCACGACCGGCCACGCCGAGGTCACGACCGTGTCCGGTGACATCAGCGTGGCCGTCCCGGCCGGCATCGGCGTCTACCTCGACCTGTCCGCGATGGCCGGGGATGTCAGGAGCGACCTGGAGCCGGCCGGCGACAGCAGCGACGCGGGCCTGAGCCTGCACTGCCGCAGCGTCAGCGGGGACGTCCGCGTCGTCCGCGCAGCGGCCGGCTGAGCCGCTCGCCTGCTACTCACCGAGACCCCCGCCGTCAGGCGGGCATCAGGAAGGACCTGAAATGAACCGCTCTCTGCTAGAACAGGCTGCCGCACAGCGCACAGCCGAAATCCGGGCGACCTCGGCCGCCGCGGTCAGGGCCGGCGCCATCCGGCGCGGCCTCCGTCATCCGATCCGGCGCCGCACCGGCTGGGCCCTCATCTCCGTCGGGCTGTGGCTGGCCAGCAGTGACACCTGATGCCGCCGCCGGACAGCGCCGCGATCCCCCGGCCGCCGGGCGGATGCCGCCAGCCATGCCGGGTGCACGACCTCAGCGCCTGCCCCCAGAGGCCCGGGCACGATACCTCAGCGGCTGCCCGGGCGGATACCTCAGCGGCCGGCCGCAGCGGCCCGGCATGAGACCTCAGCGGCCGACCGCGCTGGCCAGCCAGGCGTCGTCAATCTCGCCCTCGGCGACGATGACGGCCGGCCCGGTCAGCAGGCCCGCGCTCCCCGCCAGGGTGACCGCCAGCCGGCCACCTGGCACGTCGACAGCCCAGATCCCGCTGGCGGTCTCGGGGACGACAGCGGGCACCAGGCCAGGATCGGCGGACGCGACCGCGGCAGCAACCGCGGCGGCAACGGCTCCAGTCCCGCACGACCTGGTCTCCCCCGAGCCTCGCTCATGCACCCGCATCTCGATGTGCCGGCCGCCGGTCACGAGCACCACCTCGACGTTGGCGCCGTCGGGAAACTCGGCGGGGTCCAGCAGCGGCGCGGCGGACAAGTCGAAGCCGGCCAGCGGCCCATCGACGAGAACGGCGAGATGCGGGTTCCCCAGCGAGATCCGCAGGCCCGCGCACTCCAGCCCGCCGATCACTGCGCGCCCGGTCCCGAGAATCGCCGGAACGCCCATCTCCGCGGTGATCGAGCCGTCCGGCTCCGCCCGCACCCGCCGGGGACCCGACCTGGTCGCCACGGTGAACGCCGGGTCACGCACCAGGCGGTGATCCAGCAGGTAGCGGGCGAACACGCGAATGCCGTTCCCGCACATCTCGGCGGCGCTGCCGTCCGCGTTCCGGTAGTCCATGAACCACTCAGCAGGCGGCTCGCCAGGGCCGCCCAGCCCGCGATCGGGTCGGCCGTCCCCGTCCCCGTCAGCCGCCCGCCAGCCGGCATCACTGCCACCGGCCGCCTGCGCCGCGGCCAGCACGACCCGCAGGACGCCGTCCCCGCCAATCCCCGCCCTGCGGTCGCACAGCCGGGTCACCAGCTCCGGCGTCAGTGCGAGATCGCCCTCGAAGTCAGGCAGCACGACGAAGTCGTTCTCCGTGCCGTGCCCCTTGGCGAACCGCATCCTCCGATGGTAGTAATCTCCGGCGGGCGCATCCGCCGCGCCCGGCCAGCTGCAAGCGAGCGTGCGCCAGTCCTCAGCTGGCCAGCCCGGATTCCCGCAGGACGGCTAGCGCGCGGCCAGCCAGGCCAGGCTCGTCGGCCGGCAGCCAGCTGATCCGCGGATCGCGGCGGAACCACGCCTCCTGGCGGCGCGCGAACCGGCGGGTGGCCCGCGCGGTCTCGGCGGCGGCCCGCTCCTGCGTCCACTCCCCTGCGAGGAACCTCAGTACCTGGGCGTACCCCAGGGCACGGCTCGCGGTCCTGCCCTGCCGCAGGCCGCGGCCTGCCAGCTCCCTGACCTCCGCCACCAGGCCCGCCTGCCACATCCGGCTGACCCGGTCGGCGACGCGCCGGTCAAGCTCGTCTCTGGGCAGTTGCAGGCCAAGCTGCACCGTCGGGTAGACCGACTCGTAATCCGGCAGCGTGGCGCTGAACGGCCGTCCGGACAGCTCGATCACCTCAAGCGCCCGGACGATCCTGCGGCCATTGCCCGGCAGGATCGCCGCGGCGGCCGCCGGGTCGGCCCGCGCGAGCCTGGCGTGCAGCGCGGCGGCGCCGAGATCGGCCAGCTCGGCCTCCAGCCCGTCACGCAGCAGCGGGTCGGTGCCGGGGAATTCGAGGTTGTCAATCGCGGCCCGCACGTACAGCCCGGACCCGCCCACCAGGATCGGGATCCGGCCCCGATCGCGGATCTCCGCTATCGCCGTCCGCGCGAGCTGCTGGTACTGCGACACGCTGGCGGCGGCGGTCACCTCCCAGATGTCCAGCAGATGGTGCGGCACGCCGCCCCGCGCGGCGGGAGACAGCTTCGCGGTGCCGATGTCCATGCCCCGGTACAGCTGCATGGAGTCGGCGTTCACGATCTCGCCGCCGAGTGAGTCGGCCAGCCGCAGTGACAGGCCGGACTTGCCGGCCGCCGTGGGCCCGACGACGGTGATCAGGGGCAGCGGCATGGCCCTAGTCTGCCAGCGCCGCCTCCTGCTGATCGCGGTCCCAGGACGCCACCAGGTAGCTCACGTCGTAGGGGGCGACGGCACAGCGCAGCCGGCCGCGCAGCGAGCCGTCGCCGGCCGCTCCGGCCAGCACCTGCCAGGCGGCCCGCCCGGCGATCATCAGCTCATCGTCGAGCGCGGGATCAAGCCGGGCCAGCCCGCGGGCATCACCGTCGGCCAGCGCGGCGGCAACCTGGGCGTCGTAGCGCTCGGCGGCGGGGTCGGCGGCTCCGGGCACGCCGGCTGCCTTCCGCGCGCAGGCATCGCCCATCGCGAGCAGCGCGACCCGCAGCGCCAGCGAAGCAAGCTCCGCGCCGAGCCTGAGGCAGCCCGCCGTGGGCATGTCCGCGGCGACCGCGCGCAGCTGCACGCGCCGCGCCGGCTCGGCGCGCGGCTCCCCGGCAGCCTGGTCCAGCAGCCAGGCACCTACGGTCAGTGACAACGGCAGCACTGGCTTGCCGGACCCGACGACGAAGGGGACGCCGTACTCCCGCAGGCTCCCGGCGGCATGGCCGTCATAAGCGGCGGTCGCCGCCGCCCCGCCCACCACGACCAGCAGGTCAGGGCCAGCCGCCAGCAGGTCGGCCACGGCGTCGGCGCAGCATGCCCGCAGCTCGCGCAGTTCCGCGTCGGCGTCATGCCGCCCAACGCCCGCGGACCCGGAATCACCGAGTCCGGCGGCGCCCATCGCCGCGGGAATGAGCAGCGGCGGGTGCGGGCAGACCGCCGCCGCGACGAGCACGGGCGCTACGACGGACGGCCGACGGCGGGCATGCCCAGCAGGACCATCGACGCATCGCTCCCGGCCGCTCCTACACCGGCCGCGCCTGCACCGGCCGGTATCGCCCCGGCAAGGCCGGCCGCGGCCCTGGTCGCATCGCCGCGCGGCGCGGAAGCCCGGCTGGCCGCCCAGGCGTCGCCGCCGCGAGTACGGCGGACGGAGACCGGCGGGTCGTCCGCGAGCAGGTAGTGCGGTGCGCCGCGGGTGACGACGGTGCTGACGATGTCCCCCGGACGCGGCTCGGTGCCCCCGGGCGCGAAGTGCACCAGGCGGTTATCCCGCGCGCGGCCGGACATCCGGTGCGTCGCGTCGTCCTTGCGGCCCTCCCCGTCGGCAACGAGTACCTCGACCCGGCGGCCGGCGAACTCCAGGTTCGCCGCCAGCGAGGTCTCCGCCACGAGGGCGGCCAGCCGCTCGTATCGCTCCTGCACCACCTCGGCCGGCACCTGGCCGCCCATTGCCGCGGCCGGGGTGCCCGGGCGCGGCGAGTACCTGAAGGTATAGGCACCGGAGAACCGGGCCTGGCGGATGACATCGAGAGTGCCGAGGAAATCCCGTTCCGTCTCGCCGGGGAATCCCACGATGATGTCGGTGGTAATCGCCGCGTCCGGGATAGCGGCACGGACCCTGTCGATGATCGCCAGGTACTTGTCGCGGCGGTAGGCCCGCCGCATGGCCCTGAGCACCGCGTCAGAGCCCGACTGCAGCGGCATGTGCAGCTGCGGCATCACGTTGGGAGTCTGCGCCATCGCGTCGATCACGTCGTCGGTGAAGTCACGCGGATGCGGCGAGGTGAACCGCACCCGCTCCAGGCCGTCGATCCCGCCGCAGGCCCGGAGCAGCTTGCCGAACGCCAGCCGGTCGCCGAAGCCGACGCCGTAGGAGTTCACGTTCTGCCCGAGCAGCGTTACCTCGACTGTGCCCTCGGCGGCCAGCGCCCGGATCTCGGCCAGCACGTCACCGGGCCTGCGGTCCTCTTCCCGGCCCCGCAGGCTCGGCACGATGCAGAACGTGCAGCTGTTGTTGCAGCCAACCGAGATGGCCACCCAGGCCGAGTAGGCGGACTCCCGGCGGGCCGGCAGGGCCGAGGGAAATCGCTCCAGGGATTCGAGTATCTCGACCTGCGCTCGCTGCTGCGACCGTGCGCGGTCAAGCAGCGCGGGCAGCGAGCCGATGTTGTGCGTGCCGAACACCACGTCCACCCACGGGGCGCGCGAGGTGATGCCCGCGCGGTCCTTCTGCGCAAGGCAGCCGCCGACCGCGATCTGCATGCCGGGATGGGCGTTCTTCACCGGAAGCAGGTGACCCAGGTTGCCGTACAGCCTGTTGTCCGCGTTCTCCCTGACCGCGCAGGTGTTGAACACCACCACGTCGGGGGTCGTCCCGGCCTCGGCGCGCCGGTAGCCCGCTTCCACGAGCAAACCGGCCAGCCGCTCGGAGTCGTGCATGTTCATCTGGCACCCGTAGGTACGGATCTCGAAGCTGCGGAGACCGCCGGTGCTCGCCATGCCACCAGGGTAGACGTAGCGGGCACCGGGGCCGGACAGTCCCGGCCGCGGCAGCAGGCAGCGCGGCCGCGGCCGCGCTTGAAGCGGTGATCTTCATCGCTTCCCATCACAAGGCGGGCCTCGTGTCGCGATCTCCGCTAAGCGGGCGTCTCGGTGGTGCACGATAGCCCTATGACAGAGAGCGCGACGGTTCCCGCGGAAGGCGCAGCGAAGGCAGCGGCGGGTTCGGTGGATACCCCTGACGGGGAGACGGGTGCAGCGGCGGGCCAGCCATCGGCGGCGGACACGGCGATCCCCGCCGTTCAGTTCGGGGCGTGGCCGTCCCCGATTACCGCCGCGGATGTGGCGCGAGGCCGGATCCGCATTTCCTACCCCATCGTCATCGGCGAGGACACCTGGTGGCAGGAAGGAAGGCCCGAGGAGGACGGCCGGACGACCGTCGTGCAGTGCGGCGCGGACGGCAAGCACCATGACCTGCTGCCCGCGCCGTGGAATGCACGGACGCGGGTGCACGAGTATGGCGGGCTGTCCTATCTTCCAGTTCCGGCTGCCCCGGCGGCCCCGCAATCCGCCGCAGCGCCGCGCGGTCACTCGATCATTTTCGCGAATTACGCAGACCAGCGGCTTTACCTTGCCAGCACGGAGAAGGCCGCCGGCCGGAAAGCGGCGCCGCGCCCGCTGACGCCCGATCCGGGCTCGGCCGGCGTCGGGCTCGAGGCCGCCGCGCTGCGCTTCGCTGATTTCGCGCTCTCACCCAACCGCCGGGAGATCTGGTGCGTCCAGGAACGCCATGCCGACGGCAAGGTCACCCGCTCGATCGTCGCCGTGCCGCTGGACGGCTCGGCGGCGCAGAATCCTGACGCGATACGGCAGCTCGCCGCGGGATCGGATTTCTTCGCCTTCCCCACCCCGTCGCCCGACGGCAGCAGGCTCGCGTGGATCTGCTGGAATCACCCGCACATGCCATGGGACGGTACCGAGCTGCGCGTCGCCGCCATCGAGAACGGCGTCCCCGGGAAGGGCCGGCTGATCAAGGGCAGCCTGCGGGAGTCCGTGCTCGCCCCGCTATGGCGGGACAACACCAGCCTGTATGTGGCCACCGACTGGACCGGGTGGTGGAATATCTACCAGCTGGGCCTGACCGGCGAGCCGCCACAGGCGCTTTTCCCCGCCGAGGAGGAGTTCGCCGGCCCGCTCTGGCAGCTCGGCGCACGGCCGTTCGCGATGCTCGGCGACGGGCGGCTCGCCGTGCTGCACGGCCGCGGCGGGTCGCGGCTGGGCATACTGGATCCGGAGACATCCGAGCTGACCGACCTGGATATCCCGTTCGCCGAGTTCTCGCCCGGGCTGTCCGCCGGCGCCGAAGTGATCGCGGCCGTAGCCGGCGGCCCCAGCCAGCCGCTGTCGGTCATCAGCATCGACGCGCTTGGCTCGAAGGTCACGGTGCTGCGCCGCGAGATGGACGAGGTGCCTGACGCCGGCTACCTGCCGACGGCGCGGCAGGTGGAACTCGAGGGACCGTTCGGCCGCGTCGTGCATGCCCTGGTGTACGAGCCGGCCAACCCGGCCGTGACGGCGCCGCCAGGTGAGCTGCCGCCGTATGTCGTCTGGGTGCACGGCGGGCCGACCGGCAGCTCCGTCGGGCTGCTGGACCTCGAGAAGGCCTACTTCACCAGCCGGGGCATCGGGATCATCGACGTGAACTACGGCGGATCCACCGGGTACGGCCGGCTCTACCGGGAGCGGCTGCGGCGGCAGTGGGGCATCGTCGACGTCGAGGACGCCAAGGCGGCCGCGATGTCGCTCGCCGCGGACGGCCAGGCTGACGGCGCGCGGCTGGCCATCCGCGGCGGATCAGCCGGAGGCTGGACGGCCCTCGCGGCGGTGACCACCGGAGCGGTGAATGGCCCGGTCTTCGCCGCCGCCACGTCCTATTTCGGCGTCTCCGACCTGCGCGGCTTTGCCGAGTCCACCCACGACTTCGAATCCCGGTACCTGGACGGGCTGATCGGGCCGCTGCCGGGCTTCGAGGCCATCTACACCGAGCGCGCCCCCGTTGGCCACGTAACGGAGGCCACCTGCCCGGTGCTGCTGCTGCAGGGACTCGATGACCCCGTGGTGCCGCCAGCGCAGGCGGAGAGCATCGCCGCCGATCTCGCCGCGCACGGCATCAGGTACGCCTACATCGCGTTCGAGGGCGAGTCCCACGGGTTCAGGAAGATGTCGAGCATCATCGCGTCGCTGGAGGCCGAGCTGTCCTTCTACGGCCAGATTCTCGGCTTCGCGCCGCCCGGCGTACGGCGGCTGAGGCTGAAGGGCGGGAACCCGGCGAACGGTCGCTAGCGCGCGAACTCGATGGCGCGCGATTCCCTGACCACGGTGACCCGGATCTGCCCCGGGTAGGTCAGCTCCTCCTCCACCTGCTTGGCCACGTCACGGGCGATCACCTGTGCCTGGATATCGTCGACGTTCTCCGGCTTGACCATGACCCTGATCTCGCGGCCGGCCTGCATCGCGAACACCTTCTCGACGCCGTCGTGGGCGAGGGCGATCTGCTCAAGCCGCTCCAGGCGCTTCACATAGGCCTCCAGCGACTCGCGCCGTGCCCCCGGGCGGCCGCCGCTGATCGCGTCCGCGGCCTGGGTCAGCACTGCCTCGACAGTCCGGACCTCGACCTCGTTATGGTGCGCTTCGATCGCGTGCACGACATCCTCCGGCTCGCCATACCGGCGTGCGATCTCGGCGCCGATGAGGGCATGGCTGCCCTCGACCTCGTGAGTCAGTGCCTTGCCGATGTCGTGCAGGACGGTGCACCGCTTCAGCAGCGCCGGGTCGAGCCCGAGCTCGCTGGCCATCATGCCGGCGAGGTGCGCCGACTCCAGCAGGTGCTTCAGGACGTTCTGCCCGTAGGAGGTCCGGTAGCGCAGCCTGCCGAGCAGGCTGGTGAGCTCCGGGTGCAGGTCCGTGATGCCCAGGTCGACCAGCGCGTCCTGGCCGGCCCGCACGCACAGCTGCTCGATCTCCGCCTTGCTCCGGTCGTAGGCTTCCTCGATCCGCTGCGGGTGAATCCGGCCATCGAGGACGAGCCGCTCCAGGGTGAGCCTGCCGACCTCGCGGCGCACCGGGTCGAAGCACGACAGCAGGACGGCCTCCGGCGTGTCGTCGATGATCAGGTTGACGCCGGTGACCGACTCGAAGGCGCGGATGTTACGCCCTTCCCTGCCGATGATCCGGCCCTTCATCTCGTCGCCGGGCAGATGCAGGACGGAGACCACCGACTCGCTCGTCTGCTCGCTCGCGATCCGCTGGATGGCCAGCGTGACGATCTTGCGGGCCCGTTGCAGGCCGTCCCGCTGCGCGTCCGCCTCGATCTCCCGCACGATCAGCGCTGCCTCGCGCTTGGCCTGGTTCGATATGCTCGCGACGAGCTCGGCCTTGGCCTGATCGGCAGTCAGGCTCGCCGCTCGCTCCAGGACCTCGCGGCGCTCCTCGCCGAGCCGCTCGAGCCCGGCCCGCTGGCGATCGAGATCGCCCTGCACCTGGTCCAGCTCGCGGGAACGCTGATCGGCCTTCCTGGCCTCCCCGTCGATCCGCTGCTCTCGCTCGGCCAGCCGGGCCTCCCGGCGTTCCAGATCGCCGCGGAGCTGCCGGATCTCCTCCTTGACCGCCCGGATCTCGTTCTCGACCTCGCCGCGTGCCTGAGCCGACTGCTCGGCGGAAAGCTCCGCCCTGCTGAGGATGGCGGCGGCGTCCGCCTCGGCCCGTGCCCTGACCTGATCCGCATCCCGGCCGGCATCATCGAGCACGCGCTGGCGCAGCGCATCGTCCTGCGGGCTGGCGGGTTCCGCGCCCGCGGCGCGGGCCGGAGGCTGGCCGGGTGATCGGCGGAGCACGACGAGAACGAGCGCGAAGAGCGCGGCAGCGAGCCCGATCGCCAAGGCCAGCGCGATTCCGTTACTCAACGTTCGCCCCTTCCCGCTCGTGGGCGCCGATACCGCTGGTTCGGTACCAGGGTCATGCCCTTGCAGCGAGGAGCCACGCACCCGGGATCATCAGGCCCCGGGGGGTACGGGTCAGTGCCCGGCCAGCCGGCGGCTGGTCCCGGCCGGCTGGACGCCGTCTCGCGGCCGGCCTCCTTCCGGCCGGCCTCTCGTCTGACCTCTGGCCACCCTGGCCAGCGGCCCGGCCTGACTCGCGTCTGGCCTGCACGCACGGGCTGCTGCCAGCCCGCTGAAACCTTTCACGGCCTCGGATGCGCCTGGTCCGTCCGGACCGGATCCAGGATTTCCGGTGCTCATATCTGATCTTGTTGACCGGTGCCTGCCCGCCTACGCGGAGCAAATACCTCGCTGTCGTGAGGCTAAGCGTTTATAACGTTTTGGGCAAGCACGCTTCCTGAGCCTGGCAGGCCGGCAGCTCGCCGCCAGGCTGTCACCAGCGGTTCGCCGCCGGGATGCCTGGCCGGCGGTTCGCCGCCGGGATGCCTGGCCGGCGGTTCGCCGCCGGGATGCCTAGCCGGCGGTCTCCGCGTCCGGCGGGTCGTCAAGGTCGATCCCGGCAGCGGCCGGGTCGAGCCCTTCCTGCCGCAGGGCCTCGCGCACCACCCGGTAGGCGATGGCCGGCGCGTACCCCTTCCTGGCCAGCAGGCCGGCCAGACGCCGGACGCGCGCGTTCAGCGGCTGTCCCCTCGTGCTGGCCAGTCGCCGCGCGACGAGGCCGCGGGCGGTCGCGATCTCCTGCTCCGGGTCGAGCCCGCCGACGGCTGCCTTGATGTCCTCGGGGGGCACGCCGCGACGCCTCAGCTCGGTTGCCAGGGCACGGCCTGCCAGGCCCCTGCCGTGATGGCGGGACTCAACCCAGGCGGCGGCGAACGCGGCATCGTCGATGAGCCTCACCTCGCCGAATCGCCTGAGCACCGCATCGGCGGTCTCCTCGGGTATTCCCCGCCGCCGCAGCGCATCGGCGAGCTGGGCCCGGGTCCGCGGGGCGGCCGTCAGCATCCGCAGGCAGATCTGCCGCGCGACCGCCTCCCTGGCCGCTGCCTGGTCCGCAGGAGCCGCGCCGGCGGGCTCCGTGCTGGCCGACTCCGTGCTGGCCGTCGCGGCGCCGGCTGCCTGGCCGGCCGGCTCTGCGCCGACCGGCTCCGCCGGGATGCCCGGCACGGCCCACCCGGCAGGGGCGGGGCCGCTGGCCGTCGCGGCGCCGGCGCGCTCGCCGCTGCGGCTCACCGGGCGGGGACTCCTCCGGCTGCCGCCGCCCTGGCCGCGGGGATGATGGGCACCACGGCGAGGTCTGGCTTGACCCCGGCGTCAGCATCCAGCCGCGGGCCCACGCCGAGCTTCTCCTTGAGCTTCTTCTCGATCTCGTCGGCAAGGTCGGGGTTGTCGCGCAGGAAATTCCTGGCGTTCTCCTTGCCCTGGCCAAGCTGATCGCCCTCGTAGGTGTACCAGGCGCCGGACTTGCGGACGATCGCGTGCTCCACGCCAAGGTCGATCAGGCTGCCCTCCCTGCTGATGCCGATGCCGTACAGGATGTCGAACTCGGCGACCTTAAAGGGCGGGCTGCACTTGTTCTTGACTACCTTTACGCGGGTGCGGTTGCCCACGGCCTCCGTGCCGTCCTTGAGGGTCTCGATGCGCCGGATGTCCAGCCGTATGGACGCGTAGAACTTCAGCGCCTTCCCGCCCGTTGTCGTCTCGGGCGACCCGAACATGACGCCGATCTTCTCCCGCAGCTGGTTGATGAATATCGCGGTGGTCTTGGTTTGGTTCAGCGCGCCCGCGATCTTGCGGAGCGCCTGGGACATCAGGCGGGCCTGCAGCCCGACATGACTGTCCCCCATCTCGCCCTCGATCTCCGCCCGGGGCACCAGCGCGGCTACCGAGTCGATGACGATGACGTCGACGGCACCGGAGCGGATGAGCATGTCGGCGATCTCCAGCGCCTGCTCGCCGGTGTCCGGCTGGGACACGAGCAGCGCGTCGGTATCCACGCCGAGGTTCTTGGCGTAGTCAGGGTCGAGCGCGTGCTCGGCGTCGATGAAGGCGGCGATCCCGCCCGCCTTCTGCGCGTTCGCCACCGCGTGCAGGGCCAGGGACGTCTTTCCGCTGCTCTCCGGGCCGTAAATCTCGACGATCCGGCCGCGCGGCAGGCCGCCGATGCCGAGGGCGGCGTCGAGCGCGATGGAGCCGGTGGGGATCACCTCCACCGGCGCGCGGGTATCGTCACCGAGCCGCATGATCGCTCCCCTGCCGAACTGCCGTTCGATCTGGGCGAGCGCGGTCTCCAGGGATTTCTCCCTGTCGCCGCCGCCTTTGCTGCTGCCCGCCCTGTCGTTCGGTGCCATGTGAACTCCCGTGGGAATCAGGGGCCGCCTGCCGTGCCAGCCCCGGGCCGGCCGTGCTTCCGAGCCGTTCGTCTGCCGCGCTGCCCGCGCGGTCGGGGTACATCCTGAACTTGCCGGGCCTGACGCTACGCGCCGCCACCGACAGTTTCGGGCGCCGACGTTTCGCCGCCCCTGGGTGAGGTCACGGAGGATGCCAGCGCCGTCACTCTAGACGAACAATTGTTCGATCAGCAACACGACACGCCGTGCCGTGTACGCGAACTTCGCGGCCTTCCGCTGGCGCCCCGGCAAAGGCGGCTGCCAGCAGGTGGCTTCAGCGCCGGAACTCGGGAATGTCGAAGGTCTCGCAGACAGCGCGCCAGACGATTTTTGCCTCGGTGCCGTCGGCCAGCGCCTGGTCGACGGTCCTGCCATCCAGGCCGGTCAGCACGTGGTCCTTCGCCACGCTCTCGGCGTACTCGTCGCCGAACTGCGCGCGCATTCGCTCCCAGAAGGCGGTAAGACGCACCGCGCCAGGCTACCCGGCCGGCCAGCCCGGCCCGCCGGTGACCAGCGCGATGCATCTCGCCCTCCTCAGGGCGCTGGCTACGGGGCGTCGAGCGGGCCGGCGCCCGCCCGGGTTCGGTCCCGGCGTCACCGAGACACCTGTTGTCAGACGCCGGCTGGGCTTGACATGAAGCGCCCACCTGAAGGTGTGCTGAAGTGAGATCAACTCATGTGCTAAATGCTGACTGAGTGATCTGCTAAAGCGCGATCCGGCCGCACCCCCGCACCCCGGCTCTGGCATCTCACACCCGGGTCACTTCAACAGCGTCACTGGGACTCTGCTGTCGCTGTTACCGCAGCGGAGTCCCAGCGACGTCATTGCGGGATGCCGCCGACAGGTCTGTCGGGCGGCTAAGCGAGTCGTGCCGCCCGTGGGACGCGCGGTCGCCGGGCGCGGGCGGGCGATTTTCGCGGCAACACTCGCGGCGACTCTGTCGGCGGGACAAGGCAGGATGGACGCATGCCCGCCCTCTCGCCAGCCCGGACGCGGCCGCTGGACGGCTTCTCCGAGCCGACCAGGGCGTGGTTTAGCGATGCCTTCGCCGAGCCGACGCCGGCCCAGGAGCAGGCCTGGGCGTCCATCGGCAGGGGCGACAACACGCTGGTGGTGGCCCCGACCGGATCCGGCAAGACGCTCGCCGCCTTCCTCTGGGCGATCGACAAGCTGATCACAGAGCCGCCGCCGGAAGACCCGCGGCGGCGCTGCCGGGTGCTCTACATCTCGCCGCTCAAGGCGCTGGCCGTGGACATCGAGCGGAACCTGCGCTCGCCGCTGACCGGCGTCGGGCAGGCCGCGCGCCGCCTCGGACTCGACATCAGCGAGATACGGGTCGGCGTGCGCACCGGGGACACGGCGGCGGACGAGCGGCGCAAGCTGGCGGGCAAGCCGCCGGACATCCTGATCACCACGCCGGAGTCGCTGTTCCTGCTGCTGACGTCGAAGGCGCGGGACGGGCTCCGGGGCGTCGAGACCGTGATCGTGGACGAGGTGCACGCGCTGGCCGGCAACAAGCGCGGCGCCCACCTCGCCCTGTCCCTGGAGCGGCTGGACGCGCTCCGCCGCGCCGCGGACGTCGGCCAGGACGGCGCCAGCGCCGGCGAGGGCCACGCCGGCGACGGCAGCCTCAGCGCCGGCCACAGCGACAGGCCGGGATCAGGATCGGACGGCGAAGGCCCGGGCCAGGACGGCACGCCGCGCCGCCCGGTCCAGCGGATCGGGCTGTCCGCCACCGTGCGCCCGCCCGAGGAGGTAGCCGGGTTCCTTGGCGGCTCCCGCCCGGTGACGATCGCCGCGCCGCCGAGTGACAAGCGCGTCGAGCTCACGATCGTCGTGCCGGTCGAGGACATGACCGACCTGGCGCCGGCCCGCGCACCCGGCCCGCCGGACGGGCACGGGCCGGACGGGCACGGGCCGGACGGGCACGGGCCGGACGGGCCAGACGGGCCGGGCGACATCCCCGGCCAGCGGCGGTCGATCTGGCCGCATGTCGAGGAGCGGGTGCTCGACCTGATCGAGGCGCATCGCTCGACGATCGTGTTCGCGAACTCCCGCCGCCTGGCCGAACGGCTCTGCGGCCGGCTGAACGAACTCGCCGCCGACCGCGCCGCGCTCGCCGCCGACCAGGCCGCGCTCGCCGACAACGAAGCCGCGTCGCTGGACCATGCCGCAGGTCGGCGGCCACGCGATCCGGCCGACGCACCCCGGCCGCCGGCCGGGCTGATGGCCCAGGCGGGCGCGTCGGCTGGCGCCCCGGCCGAGGTGGCCCGCGCGCACCACGGCTCGGTGTCCCGCCAGGAGCGGAGCCAGATCGAGGAGGCGCTGAAGGCAGGGCGGCTGCCCGCCGTGGTGGCCACCTCCAGCCTGGAGCTCGGCATCGACATGGGCGCGGTGGACCTCGTTATCCAGGTCGAGTCACCGCCGTCGGTCGCCAGCGGGCTGCAACGCACCGGCCGGGCCGGCCACCACGTCGGCGACATCTCCCGCGGCGTGATCTTCCCGAAGTACCAGGGCGACCTGGTCCAGGCGACCGTGGTCGCCCAGCGGATGCGCGATGGCCAGATCGAGGAGCTACGCGTTCCGCGCAACCCGCTCGACGTGCTGGCCCAGCAGATCGTCGCGATGACGGCGATGGACGACTGGGACGTGACGGCACTGGAAAGGACAGTCCGCCGAGCGGCCCCGTTCGCCGGCCTTACCCGTCCGGTGCTGGAAGCGGTGCTGGATATGCTGGCCGGCCGGTACCCGAGCGACGAGTTCGCCGGCCTGCGGCCCCGGCTGGTCTGGGACCGGGTGACCGGCACGCTTCGGGGCCGGCCGGGCGGCCAGCGGCTCGCCGTCACCAGCGGCGGCACCATCCCGGACCGGGGGCTGTTCGGCGTGTTCCTGGCGGGCGGGCAGCGCGACAAGTCCGGCCGGCACTCGCGGCGCGTCGGCGAGCTGGACGAGGAGATGGTGTACGAGTCCCGGGTCGGGGACGTGTTCGTGCTCGGCGCGAGCTCCTGGCGGATCGAGGACATCACCGCCGACCAGGTACTCGTCACCCCCGCGCCCGGCCAGCCAGGAAAGCTCCCGTTCTGGCACGGTGACGCGATCGGGCGCCCGGCGGAGCTCGGCCGGGCGATCGGCGCGTACTGCCGCGAGCTGGGCGCGGCCAGCCCGGCGGACGCTACCGCGCGGCTCCGCCGTGACGGCCTGGACGAGCTGGCCGCCGCGAACCTGGTCAGGTACCTGACCGGCCAGCGCGAGGCGACCGGGTACGTGCCCGATGACCGCACCCTGGTGATGGAGCGGTTCCGGGACGAGCTCGGCGACTGGCGGCTGGTCCTGCACAGCCCGTTCGGCGCGCGGGTGCACGCGCCGTGGGCGCTGGCCATCGCGGCCAGGCTGCGGGAGCGCTACGGCGGCATGGACGTGCAGGCGCTGCACACCGACGACGGGATCGTGATCCGCGTCCCCGACGCCGACGATCCGCCGCCCGCCGGCATCGCCGAATTCGACGCGGACGAGATCGAGCCGCTGGTCACCGCCGAGCTTGGCGCGTCCGCGCTGTTCGCCGCCAGGTTCAGGGAATGCGCGGCGCGCGCGCTGCTGCTGCCCAGGCGCCAGCCGGGGCGCCGGACGCCGCTCTGGCAGCAGCGGCAGCGCTCCGCCCAGCTGCTGTCGGTGGCGAGCAAGTACGGGACGTTCCCGGTCGTGCTGGAGACCGTCCGCGAATGCCTGCAGGACGTCTTCGACGTGCCGGGCCTGGTCGGCCTGATGCGCGACCTGTCCGCGCGGCGGATCCGGCTGGTCGACGTCGAGACTCCCGCGCCGTCCCCGTTCGGCCGGTCGCTGCTGTTCCGCTACGTCGGCGCGTTCATGTACGAGGGCGACTCGCCGCTGGCCGAGCGCCGGGCTCAGGCACTCGCGCTGGACTCCTCGCTGCTCGCCGAGCTGCTCGGCCAGGCGGACATGAGGGAACTGCTCGATCCGGTGATCGTCTCCGATTCTGAACGGATGCTCCAACGGCTCTCGCCTGACCGTGCCAGCCGTGACATGGAGAATGCCGCGGATATGATCCGCGACGTCGGGCCGCTTTCCGCGCCAGAGGTGGCCGAGCGCTGCGCCGACCCGGCCGCGGCACCCGGCTGGCTGGCCGAGCTGGCCGCGCAGCGGCGGGTGATCGAGGTGCGGATCGCCGGCCAGCCGCGGTGGGCGGCGGTCGAGGACGCGGGCCGGCTCCGCGACGCGCTCGGCGTTCCGCTGCCGCCGGGGGTGCCGGCCGCGTTCACCGAGCCGGTGAGCGACCCGCTGGGCGATCTGGTCGCCCGGTACGCCCGGACGCACGGCCCGTTCACCGCCGGGGCGGCGGCGGCACGTTACGGGCTCGGCGTGGCCATCGTCACCGGCGCGCTGCGGCGGCTGGCGGCGGAAGGCAGGGTCGCCGAGGGCGAGTTCCTGCCCGGCGGGCGCGGGACCGAGTGGTGCGACGCAGGGGTGCTGCGGCTGCTGCGCAGGCGCTGCCTCGCCAGGCTGCGCAAGGAGGCCGAGCCGGTGCCGCCCCGCGTGCTCGCCGCGTTCCTGCCCACCTGGCAGAACGCCGGCCAGCCCCCGCTCGCCGACGGCCGCGATCGGGCCGGCGGGCGGCGGGCCCGGCGGCCCGGTCCCGCCGCTGTCTACGAGGTCGTCGAGCAGCTGGCCGGGACTGCGGTGCCCGCGTCCGCGCTGGAGAGCCTCGTGCTGCCCGGCCGGGTGCCGGGCTACGAGCCAGCGATGCTGGACGAGCTGACCGCCGCCGGCGAGGTCGCCTGGTCCGGCGCGGGTGCGCTGCCCGGCAACGACGGCTGGATCGTGCTGTCGCCGGCCGACACCGCGCCGCTGCTGTTCCCCGCCGCGGGCGATATCACGATGACGCCCGTGCACGAGGCGATCATCAGCGCCCTCGATGGCGGCGGGGCGCTGTTCTTCCGGGCGCTGGCCGATCGCGTCGCCGGCCTGGCCGACCAGCCGGATCCCGGCGGCGCCCGCCCAGTCAACGGGTTTGGCCCGGCCGGCGGCTCCGGCCCGGCCGGCGGCTCCGGCCCGGCCGGCGGCGCCGGGTCGCTCATCGGAACCGGCCCTGCCAGCGACGCGGGTCCGCTCGGGGAGGCCGGCGGCCCGGCGGGCACCTGGCGGCCGGCGGGCGGGCCGAGGCTCCGCGGTCCTGGCGATCACGCGGTCGCGGCCGCGATCTGGGATCTGGTCTGGGCAGGCCGGCTGACTAATGACACGCTGGCGCCGCTGCGGACCCTGCTGGGCGCGGGCAGGCAGTCAGCTCCGGCGCCGCCCGCCGCGGCGCCGGGCGGCGCGCCCGCCTACGGAAGCCCGCGGCCGCGCGGCCTGCCCGGCCGGCCGGCGACGCGCTGGACGGGACTGGCCCGGCCCGGGCTGAGCCGGCCGGGGCTGGGCCGCGGCGCGATCCCGTCGCGCGGCGGCCCGCCGACGGTCAGCGGGCGCTGGTCACTGCTGCCGCCCGGCGAGCCCGACCAGACCCGGAGGCTGCACGCGCTCGCCATGACGCTGCTCGACAGGCACGGCATCGTGATCAGGGGCGCGGTGGCGGCGGAGCGCGTGCCCGGCGGGTTCGGCGCGCTGTATCCGGTGCTGCGGGCGATGGAGGAAGCCGGGCACTGCAGGCGCGGCTACTTCGTGGAGGGACTCGGCGCCGCCCAGTTCGCGCTGCCGGGAGCGGTGGACCGGATGCGCGCGATGTCGAGGCCGCTGGACGCCGCGGCTGATTCCGCTGCCTGGTCGGCCGATGCGGCTGATTCCGCTGCCTGGTCGGCCGATGCGGCTGGCGGGCGGGCCGATGCCGCTGGCTGGCCGGGGGGGGCCGCCGCGCGCGCGCCGGTCGTCGTGCTGGCGGCGACCGATCCGGCCAGCGCCTACGGCGCCGCGCTGCCCTGGCCCGCCCGGCCGGACGAAACGCCCGGCAGCCACCGGCCGGGCCGGAAGGCCGGGGCGCTCGTCGTACTGGCCGGCGGGGAGCTTGTCCTGTACGTCGAGCGTGGCGGCCGGACGCTGCTGTCCTGGACGAGTGATCCGGCCGCGCTCGCGCCCGCCGCCGCCGCCCTGGCCGGGGCGGTGCGCGCGGGCGCGCTCGGCAGGCTGACGGTCGAGCGCGCCGACGGGGCGACTGTCTATGACTCCCCGCTGGCCCAGGCCCTGGAGGCGGCCGGCTTCCGGCCTACCCCGCGCGGCCTCCGGCTGCGCGCATAGCCACCCCGCCGGGGCCTCCGGCTGCGCGCATAGCCACCCCGCCGGGGCCTCCGGCTGCGCGCATAGCCACCCCTCCCGGGCCCCGCCGCGGGCTGCTGACCGCCGAACGGCAGGATGGTGGCATGCGAGCGGTAGTAGTGACCAGGCACGGCGGACCTGAGGTACTCGAAGTCGCCGAGGTTCCGGCACCGGAGCCCGGTCCCGGCCAGCTGCTCGTCGACGTCGCCGCGGCGGGCGTCAACTTCATGGACATCTATCAGCGGCAGGGCAGGCCACCCTACGCGGCCGATACGCCGTTCGTCCCGGGCGCCGAGGGTGCTGGCACGGTCGCGGACGCCGGCCCGGGCGTGGCGGGCTTCGCCACGGGCGACCGGGTCGCGTGGACCGGGGTGCCGGGCAGCTACGCGGAGCAGGTCGTGATTCCGGCCGACCGGGCAGTTCCCGTACCAGACGGGGTCGACCTGCAGGTCGCAGCGGCCGTGTTGCTGCAGGGCATGACCGCCCATTACCTGTCGAACGACACGTTCCCCGTCGCCGATGGCGATCCCGTCGTCGTGCACGCGGCCGCTGGCGGAGTAGGGCTGCTGCTGACCCAGATGGCCAAGATGCGCAGCGGGACGGTGATCGCCACGACATCCACGACCCCGAAGGCCGTCCTGGCGCAGCAGGCGGGCGCGGATTACGTAGCCGGCTACGACGATTTCGCGGCGGTGGCCCGGCAGGTCACCGGCGGCGCGGGAGCAGCCGCAGTCTACGACGGGGTCGGCCAGGCGACCTTCGACGACAGCCTGTCCGCGCTGCGCCCGCGCGGCTACATGGTGCTCTACGGCGCGGCCAGCGGGCCCGTGCCGCCCTTCGAGCTGCAGCGCCTGGCCGCCGGAGGGTCGTTGTACATTACCCGTCCCACGCTCGGCAGCTACACCGCCAGCCGCGAGGACCTGCTGCGCCGGGCTGACGACCTGTTCAGCTGGATCCGGGATGGTCGGCTCAGCGTCCGGCTCGGCGGCACCTACCCGCTGGGTCAGGCCTCCCGCGCCCACGAGGATCTCGGCAGCCGCCGGACGACCGGCAAGCTGCTACTGGCTCCGTAGCCATGGCGCCATCCGCCATGAGCCGCAGTCGGCTGTGCCCTGTCGGCGGCATTCTCCTCGACGCGGGCTGCATCCTGGCGTTCGTGGTGATCGGCCGCGCCAGGCATGCTGAGGCGGAGAGCGTGGCCGGGCTGGCGCGCACCGCGTGGCCGTTCCTCGCGGGCCTCGCGGCCAGCCTGCTCGCGACCAGGGCATGGCGGCGGCCGGCGGCCATCATTCCGACCGGTGCCGGGGCCTGGCTCGGCACTGTCGGCATCGGAATGGCGCTCCGCGTCGTCTCCGGCCAGGGCACGGCGGCGGCGTTCATATGTGTAGCGCTCGCGTTCCTCGGGCTGTTCATGCTGGGCTGGCGGCTGGTCGCCAGGGCAATGGGCCCGATCCGGGCCACCAGTCCGCATGCACAGAGCGGGCAGGCCCGCCGGGAATAGGGCCGGTACAGGGCCGCCGCGCCCGCCGGGGACAAGGCCAGGTACGGCCGGCGTATCCGGGGACCAGATCGGGCCTCGTCGCGCCGCGTTGAGGCCTGGTCAACGCACCTGGGTCGTCCTCACGGCTTCCGCGCCGATGTCGCGAGCGCGCGCTCGGCCATTGCCGGAAGCAGGCGCTGCGCGGTGGCCAGGTCGCCGTCCAGCGGCCGGTCGCTGGTGTCCGCGGGCAGCGCCCCGGCCGCCAGCTCGAACGCTTCTGCCAGCGAGGACCCGGAGGGCCGGATGCCGCGCAGCCTGAGCGCTCGCACCGCCGCGACCAGCTCACACGCCAGCACGATCCGGTAGGCCGTGATCACGTCGGTGGTGGCCCGCGCCGACTGGGTGGAGAACCCGGCATGCTCCTCGACCCCCCGGGAGAGGACCGCGCTGCCCAGGGCGGCGGGAGCGGCGAGCCTGCGGATGTCAGCGATCGCCGACTGGGCGACGTACTCCACGATCATCACGCCCGAACTGGGCGGTGGATCCGTGGCAAGGAAGGGCGCCAGGGTCGTGAAGGCGGGTTCGACCAGCGTTCCCAGCCGTGCGGCCGACAGTGCCGAGGTCTGGAACAGCGCCGCGCGGACGGCGTCAAGCGCGAGGCCGATATAGGCGGTGTGGAAGTTCCCGTTGTGCCAGACCGCCTGGCCGGCCACGTCGATCAGTGGATTCTCGGCGGCCGCGTTGAGCTCGCTGGTGACGATCTGCTCGGCGTCGCGTACCGCGTCCACCGCGGGCCCGTGCACTTGCGGCAGCGCACGGTACCCGTAGGGATCCTGGATGCGCGGCGCCGGGCCGATATGGCCGGCCAGCAGGCCGCGCATTGTCGCGGCGACCGCCTGCTGGCCCGGATGCGGACGCGCGGCGTGCACCGGCTCCGCGTAAGGCTCGGCGGAGGCGTCGACGGCCAGATGGGACATGGCCGCTATCGTCATCGCGGCCTGCAGGAGGCCGCGCAGGTCGTGGCAGGCAAGCGCGGCTTCTCCGATGGTCGCCGCATTGCTCGAGATGAAGGCCAGCGCGTCCGGGGACGCCAGGGCGAACTGCGGCGGCTGGGCTGGCTGCGGCACCCATTCCCGCTCGCCGAGCAGGCAGAGCGCCGTCATGGCGAGCGCGGTGAGATCTCCGGTGCCGATGGCCCCCCAGAGCGGGACGGGAACCGACAGGCCGCGGTTGATCGCGTCGACGAGCGCGTCCATCACTCCAGGATCCACGCCGGACCCGCCGGCTGCGATCTGGTTGACCCGCACTACCAGCATTCCCCTGCCGAGTTCGGCGGCGATGAGCTGGCCGCCGCCGCCCGCGTGACTGCGCACCAGCCGCAGGCCGTGCCCGGCAACGTCGCTGCCGCGCACCGGCGTCTGGCGATTGGCGCCGACGCCGGTGGTCCGGCCGTAGACCTCACGGCGAGCGGTGGCGTAGGCGGCGACCTCGGCTGCTGCCCTGGCGCGCTGCCTGCCCTCCTCGCTCAGCGCCACCTGAACCGCGCCTCGCGCCACGGCGGCTACGTCGCCGCAGGTCAGCGAGGCCCCATCGAGCACGAGCACAGGCTGAGCCATCAGGGACACCTGCCCAGATTCCGCCGTCCTATGTCTGTCTGCTGCGGCGGCCGACCGTCACGCCGCGGAACTCCGGCACGAGTGCGAGATCAGATTATTCTTGGACATTACAGGATAATATAGCCGGGCGAATCGCCGCAGCGCCGGAGCTCAAGAACCCCGGTGAATACGAGGCTTGATGGCAGAATCAGCCGACCAGAGCGCGCAATCACGGAGGTCGCCAGTGCCCAGCGACCCCGCTCTGTGGCGGGCATGGCACATACTGGACGCCGTTTACCTGCATAATGCTGGACATGCGATTGTCCGCACGCGCCGACTACGCCCTGCGCGCAGCTATTGAACTGGCTGCCGCCCAGGGCGGCCACGTCACTGCCGATCAGCTAGCCAAGACTCAGCGCATCCCCGGTAAGTTCCTCGAGGCGATCTTGACTCAGCTCGGGCGAAGCGGCCTGGTGCGCAGCCGCCGCGGGCCCGATGGCGGCTTCTGGCTGGCGCGCCCGGCCGGAGAGATCTCGCTGGCCGACATCATCCGCGCGATTGACGGGCCGCTGCTCGGCGTGCGCGGCGAGCGCCCCGAGAACCTTGGCTACATCGGCGCGGCTGAGCCGCTGCAGACCGTCTGGATCGCGCTGCGCGCCAACGAGCGGGCGATCCTCGAGGACGTCACGCTGGAGCACCTCGTTTCCGGCGTGCTCCCGGACAGCGTGCGCAAGCTAGCCGACGATCCGCGGGCCTGGGCCTGACACGGGCCAGGGCACGGGCGGTGGGGTGCGGCAGCCTCAGACGGGCACCATGTCGGGCATGTCCGGCGCGCGCCAGCTCAGCTGGCCGAGCGCGGTGCCATCCTGCAGCGACACGGCGTCGATAACCTGAGCGCGCCGGCCATCGAGCTGCCGGCCCGAGCGGACGGGCAGCCGGATAGGCGCGGGCGCGCCAATCGTGGATCGCGCCCGCACGGCCAGCTGGCGACCGCCGGTGCTCGGCGCGAGACGCACGCCGCCGACCGCAGCGGGCGGCTCCGGCGCGGCCGGCCCAACCGGCGTGGCCAGCGGGCCGACCGAGAGGCGCGGATCCCTGGCTCCGGTCAGCACGGGCTCGTTCTGCAGCTCGGCGAGCGCGAAGTTGTCGGACACTTCCCTGAGCACCTGCGACAGCGGGGTGCCCAGAGCGGAGCAGATGGAGCCAAGCAGCTCGGAAGAGGCTTCCTTCTGGCCTCGCTCGACCTCGGACAGGTATCCCAGGGACACCCGCGCCGAAGCGGAGACCTCGCGCAGCGTGCGGCCTTGGCGCAGACGGAGCCGACGCAGCGCGTCACCGAGCAAGTGACGAAGCAGAACCATCGCCGATCTCCCTTCCGAGGCCGATCGCTTACACCTCCACCGTACCTGCCTGCACGGACCGGACGGGAGACCACCCCGTACGCGTGTTGGCCGGTGTAACGCTGTAATCACGCATTCTCTTCCCGTAGCATATCCAGCAGCAGCCGCAGGCACCGCGCCACGGTCTCCTGCCGGATCTCGTCCCGGGAGCCGTGCAGCGTCAGCGACCGGACGGCGGTGCCCGGCCCGGAGCTGACGGCGATGTAGACGGTTCCCACCGGCTGACCATCCGCCGGGCTCGGGCCTGCCACCCCCGTGGTGGCCGCGCCGACCGTCGCGCCCATCCGGCGGCGGACGCCCGCGGCCATCGCCGCGGCGACGTCGGGATGCACCGCACCGCATCGTTCCAGCAGGTCGCGGGGAACGCCGAGGATCGCCGCCTTGACGTCCGTGGCATAGGCGATGACCGCGCCGCGAAAAGCGGCCGAGGCACCCGGGATGCCGGTGAGCGCGGCGGCGAGCAGCCCGCCGGTGAGCGATTCCGCGACCGCGGCGCTCTGGCCGCGCGCCGTCAGCAGGCTGACGATCTCCCCGGCGGCCTCGCGCTCGCTGATGACCGTTTCGCCGGGGTCATCGCGCGCGCTCATAGCGGCTTCCGGGCGACCGGGTGCTCGCTCACCGCATTCCCGCGGCGGCCGGGCGCCGGTCCGGCGCCGCGCCGACCGCCTCGGCCAGGAGATCTGCCCCCTCCGAGCCCGTCACGGTGGCACGAACCATGTCGCCGGCGGCCAGCGGCTGCTGCGAGAGCACGGTCGTATTCCCGTCGACTTCAGGTGCCTGGTGCGCGGCCAGCCCGCAGTAGCGCCCGCCCCCGAGTGGTTCTTCGATAAGGACGTCCAGCGTCTCGCCGAGGCGCTCAGCCGCACGCTGGGACATCAGTTCTTCGGCGAGATCCGCGAGTTCCTCGACCCTGCGGGCGATCTCGTCGGCCGCTACCTGCCCGGGCAGCGTGGCCGCCTCGGTGCCGTCCTCGTCGGAGTACCCGAAGATCCCGATCGCGTCCAGCCGGGCGTCGCCGAGGAAACGCTCAAGCTCGCGCACGTCAGCCGGCGTCTCGCCAGGGAATCCGACGATGAAGTTGGACCGAACGCCCGCCCGGGGGTCGGCGGCCCTGATCTGATCGAGCAGCCCGCAGAATCGCTCGCGGTCGCCGAACCGGCGCATCGCGCGCAGCACGGGCCCGCTCGCGTGCTGGAAGGAGAGGTCGAAGTAGGGGGCAACGCCAGGGGTGGAGGTCATCACCTCCACCAGGCCGGGCCGCACCTCGGCCGGCTGCAGGTAGCTGACCCTGACACGCTCGATGCCCGGCACGCCCGCCAGCGCGGGCAGCAGCGCCTCCAGCAGCCGCAAATCCCCGAGATCCTTGCCGTAGGAAGTGGAGTTCTCGCTGACCAGGAGCAACTCGCGCACTCTCTGGCCGGCCAGCCACCCGGCCTCGATCACAAGATCACGCGGCGGCCGCGAGATGAACGCGCCGCGGAAGGCGGGAATCGCGCAGAAGCTGCACCGGCGGTCACATCCGGACGCGATCTTGAGCGGGGCGACAACGCCGCCAGCCAGCCGGCGACGCAGCACGCGCGGCCCGGAGGCGGGCGCGATGCCAGGCGGCAGGTCGGGTATCGCCGGCTCCGCAGTGACGGGCTCTGCTGCCACCGTCCCGTGGCCGGGCAGATGCCCGCCCGCGGCCGGGCGGCCGGCCGGCGAGATGGGCAGCAGCCGCCGGCGATCCCTGGGGGCATGCGCGGGCCACCGCTCGCCAGCCACCACGGCGTCGAGCCTGGCCGCGATGTCGTCGTAGTCGTCAAAACTCAGGACTTGCGCCTCGGGCAGCGCCTCGGCGAGACCCGCACCGTAGCGTTCGGCGAGGCATCCGGCGGCCACCACCCTGGCGCCTCCGGCTGCCGCGCCGAGTATCTGGTCAATCGACTCTTCCTTGGCCGCCTGGATGAAGCCGCAAGTGTTGACGAGGACGACATCTGCCCCTGCGCCATCGACCCCGGCGTCGCCGGCCAGCGTCCAGCCCGCGGCTTCGAGCCGCGCCGCGAGCTCCTCGGAGTCGACCTCGTTGCGCGCGCAGCCCAGCGTGACCATGCTGACGGTGCGGCCGCTCCGGCCCGCGCTTCCCTGACTCGACACACCGGCAGACTACGGCAGGCGGGGCGGTGCGCGGCCCACGGGCGGCGCGGCGCGTCAGCTCGCAGTCCGCCTGCCCGGGCCGAAGCTCAGCGTGACCGGACCGCCGGAATGACCTGGCGCGCCGAGGTTCTTGCCGTTGACGGTCAGCGCGATCCCGCCCGGATTGCCCAGCACGAGGCTGACGGCCTGCCGCTCGATCCAGTGCTCGCGGGTGCCGCCGTAGACGATCCCGCTGAAGATCGTCCGGCCGCTCGCGGTGGTGAGCTCGACCCAGCAATCCTCGATGGCGTTCAGGTGAATCACCACGTCGCGGGCCGCTCCTGGCGAGCGATGGATACCCGGCGAGGATCCCGTTACCTTGCCTGCCGTGTGCCCCCTGGCCGGCCGGCCTAGCCCTCGCGCGGCCGCTCCTTGCGCGGCCACCCGCGATACGCCCGTTGACGGCCATGCCTGGTACACCGCGAATCCGACGATCAGGGCGAGCGCCAGCGCCATCACGGCGGTCCAGTTGGGCCCGCGCCCTTCCCTCAGCTTGATCGGCGTCGACGGCTCGAAGGCATCCGCCGCGGTGATCGCGCTCGGCGCCCCGTAGGTCAGGTCGTACTCCCTGATCAGTGACTCGGGGTCGGCGCCGACGGCGCGGGCGATGCTCCGGACATGGCCGCGGGCATAGAACTCGCCTCCGCAGGCTGAGTAATCGTCGTGCTCGATGCCGCGGATGATCGTCTCTCTAATGCAGGTCAGCTGACTGACCTCGGAGATAGTGAGATCGGCCTGGCACCGTGCCTCGGCCAGGACGTCACCGATGCTCACGCGGCGCCTCCCTGCCCTGTCGCACTGCGTGCCGCCCGGAGTGCGGTCGGCAGCTTGCTGTCTCTGAGTACGGGTTACGTCACCAAGTGTAGACAACGGGGCGCCGCGCCGCGAGGACCGGCAGGGCGAACATGGTGGCCGGCCGGCCGCTTCACAGCGGCGGCCTGGCCGCTGCTCAGCCGACGGGCCTGCCGCGCAGCGAGCCGAGCAGTTCCGCCATGTCGTCGGGTTTCACCAGCACGTCCCTGGCCTTGGATCCCTCGCTCGGGCCGACCACGCCGCGGCTTTCCAGCAGGTCCATCAGCCGTCCCGCCTTCGCGAAGCCGACCCGGAGCTTGCGCTGCAGCATCGAGGTGGAGCCGAACTGGGTGCTGACGATCAGCTCGGCCGCCGCGATCATCAGCTCCAGGTCGTCGCCGGCCTCCGCCTCGACGTCCCGCTGGCGGCCTTCCGTGACCCCGACATCGTCGCGGTAGGACGGCTCGGCCTGCCGCTTGCAATGCGCGACGACGTCACGGATCTCCTTCTCCGTGACGAACGCGTTCTGCAGCCGCATCGGCTTGCTTGCCCCCATCGGCAGGAACAGCGAGTCCCCCTGGCCGACCAGCTTCTCCGCGCCTGGCTGGTCCAGGATGACCCTGCTGTCGGTCAGGCTGGAGGTGGCGAACGCGAGCCTGGACGGCACGTTGGCCTTGATCAGGCCGGTGACCACGTCCACGCTCGGGCGCTGGGTGGCGAGCACGAGGTGGATGCCGGCCGCCCGGGCAAGCTGGGTGATCCGGACGATCGCGTCCTCCACGTCACGCGGCGCGACGATCATCAGGTCCGCGAGCTCGTCGACGATCACCAGCAGGTACGGGTACGGCACGTAGACCCGCTCGCTGCCGGCCGGCGCGGTGAGCTTGCCCGCCCGGACCGCCTTGTTGAAGTCATCCAGGTGCCGGAACCCGGACGCGGCCAGGTCATCGTAACGGCGGTCCATCTCCCCGACCACCCACGCCAATGCGTCCGCCGCCTTCTTCGGGCTGGTGATGATCTGCGTGATCAGATGCGGAATCCCGGCATACGACGACAGCTCCACCCGCTTGGGGTCGATCAGAATCATCTTGACCTCGTCCGGCGTCGCCCGGATCAGGACCGAGGTGATCAGGCCGTTGATGCAGGTGGACTTCCCGGCGCCGGTCGCCCCCGCGATCAGCATGTGCGGCATCTTGGCAAGATTCGCCACCACCGTCCGGCCCTCGACGTCCTTGCCGAGCGCCACCACCATCGGGTGATGGTCGGCGGCGGCGGCCGGCGAGCGCAGCACGTCACCGAGGCTGACGATCTCCCGGTCGGTATTGGGGATCTCCACCCCGATCGCGGACTTGCCGGGAATCGGCGACAGGATCCGCACGTCCCCGCTCTTCACCGCATACGCGATGTTCCGCGACAGCGCAGTGACCCGCTCCACCTTCACCGCCGGGCCAAGCTCGATCTCGTACCTCGTGACCGTCGGGCCCCGGTTGAAGCCCGTCACCTGCGCGTCCACCTCGAACTGCTCAAGCACGACCGACAGCGCCTCCACCATCGCCTCGTTCGCCCGCGTCCGCGCCTTCGGCGCCGAGCCCGGCTTCAGCAGCGCGACGGGCGGCCGCGTGTAGCTGGCGTCGCTCGTCCCGGTCAGCGTGAGCTGCTCAGCCTTTCCCTGCGCCGCGCCGTCCGCCGCGCCATCCTCGGCGCCGGGCCAGGAGCCGAGCCAGGCCTCCTCCGGTGCTCCGCCCCGGCCGGACGCGGATGCCGGCTGGCCGCCATCCGGCAGCACCGCCGGCGGGCCGAAGAGCAGCGCACCCGGCAGCGGCTCCTCATCAGTGCCGACGCGGGCCGCTGGTGGCTGCTGGCCGCCCGGCCGCGCGGCCGCCGGGCCGCGGGCGAGGGTCCCGCCGAGCAGCGGGGTGTCGTAGGGCCGCTGATGCTCGCCGACCTCGATCGCCTCGTTCCGCCTGCGCCCGCCTCGCGTCAGCTGCCGCCGGGCCACGGCGTCCGCCGGGGCGCCCGAGGGGTCGCCCTCCGCGGCCCGGCTGCCGCCGCGCGCGAAGCCACCCAGTTCGGCGATCCGGCCCGGCACGCGGTGCAGCGGCGTGCCGCTGACCACCAGCAGCCCGAATCCGGTGACGAGCGCGAGCAGCGGCGCCGCGACCCACGGCGTCACCGCAGCGACCAGCGGCGCCGAGGCGAAAAACCCGATGAATCCGCCTGCCCCGCGCATCGCGGCTGCCCCGTCGGACGGCTGCGGCGTGCCGTTGGCGATATGCACGAGGCCGAGCCCGCCGACGACGAGCGCGGCCCAGCCGATCACCACGCGCGCCGTCTCCGCGTTCCTGTCCGGATGCCGCAGCAGCCGCCATGCGAGCAGGGCGAGCAGGACCGGCACCGCCGGCGCGCCGGCCCCGAACGCTCCCTTGACCACTCCGGCCAGCAGCCGGCCGACCGGGCTGCCGATGTTCCACCACGCCGCTGCCGCCGAGACGATAGCCCCGCCGAGCACGGCGAGCCCGAGCCCGTCCCTGCGATGGGCCGGGTCGAGGTCGCGCGCGTTGCGGCCCAGCGCGCGGGCGGCGTAGCCGGCTGAGTGCGCGATCGCCATCCAGGCGCCCGCGATGAGCTTGCCGAGCCAGCCAGCCAGGATCACGATCGGGTTGGCCGAGGGCGGCGGGCGGCGGGCGGCGCGGCCCGGTCGCCCGGGCGGGCGGCGGTTGCTGCGGCCCTGGTCTCGCCGCGCGGCAGGACGCTGCCCGCCGCGCCCGCCGCCATCCTGCGGGCGCCTGGCGCCATTCTGCGGGCGCTTGCCGCTTCCCGCGACGCCAGACCGCGGCGGCGGACCGCCTTGCGGGCGTGACGCGCTCTTAGGCGCACGAGTGGCCATGATCTCCACGTTAGCCAGCATTCGCCCTGCGGGCGACGAGCGATCGCGGCGTGTCGGCCGTGAATAGTGCGGAACCTCAGCAGCGCCGCGGGCCCCGCGGCACGGGGTCAGACCTCGATGAGGACCGGGATGATCATGGGACGGCGGCGGTAGTTCTCGTTCACCCAGCGGCCGGCGGTCCTGCGGACCAGCTGGCTGAGCTGGTACACGTCGCTGATCCCCTCGGCGGCCGCCCGGGCCAGTGCCTCCTCCAGCCGCGGCCGGACCTCGTCGAAGGCAGCGTCGTCGATGCCCGCGCCGCGGGCGTGGATCTCCGGCCCGGCGATCATCTTCCCGGTCGTCGAGTCGATCACGATGACGACGGAGAGGAACCCCTCCTCGCCCAGGATCCGCCGGTCCTTCAGCGACGTCTCGGTCACCTCGCCGACCGACAGCCCGTCCACGTAGACATAGCCGCAGGGCACGGTGCCGACGACCGAGGCCTGGCCGTCGATCAGGTCGACCACGATGCCGTCCTCGGCGATCACGATGTTCTTCTCGGGCACGCCGGTGCGGGCGGCGAGCTCCGCGTGCGCCCGCAGGTGCCGCCACTCGCCGTGCACCGGGATGAAGTTGCCGGGACGGACCAGGTTCAGCACGTACAGCAGCTCGCCGGCCGGCGCGTGACCGGACACGTGCACCAGCGCATTGCCCTTGTGCACCACCCGCGCGCCCAGCCTGGTCAGGTCGTTGATGATCCTGGACACGGCCGTCTCGTTGCCCGGCACCAGCGAGGACGCCAGAATCACGGTGTCACCCTCGGCGATCCTGATCGGGTGATCCCGGCCGGCCATCCGGGACAGCGCCGACATCGGCTCGCCCTGCGAGCCGGTGGAGATCAGCACGATCTGCTCGGGCGGCAGCTCCTCCGCGTCCCGCAGCTCGACGATCAGGCCGCCCGGAACCGACGGGACCTGCAGGTAGCCGAGATCACGGGCGACGCCCATATTCCGCACCATCGACCGGCCGACCAGCGCGACCTTGCGGCCGTGCGCGGCGGCGGTGTTCAGCACCTGCTGCACCCGGTGCACGTGGCTGGAGAAGCAGGCCACGATGATCCGCTGCCCGGCGGCGCCGAAGACCTCTGCCAGCACCGGCGCGATGTCCCGCTCGCTGGTCACGATGCCGGGGACCTCGGCGTTCGTCGAGTCGGCCATCAGCAGGTCGACGCCCTCGGCGCCGAGCCGCGCGAAGCCGGCCAGGTCGGTCAGCCGGCCGTCCAGCGGCAGCTGGTCCATCTTGAAGTCACCGGTGTGCAGGACCACGCCCGCGCTGGTGCGGATGCCGACCGCCAGCGCGTCGGGAATGGAGTGGTTGACAGCGAAGAATTCAAGGTCGAAGGGCCCGAACGTAGCCCTGGCGCCGGCCGCGACCTCCTCGGTGACTGGCGTGATGCGGTGCTCGGTGAGCTTGCCGCGGACCAGGCCGAGCGTGAGCTTCGAGCCGATCAGCGGGATGTCCCTGCGTTCGCGGAGCAGATAGGGCACCCCGCCGATGTGGTCCTCGTGGGCATGCGTGAGCACCACGGCCTCGACCAGATCCAGCCGGTCCTCGATCGCGGTGAAATCCGGCAGGATCAGGTCGACGCCGGGCTGATCCGGCTCCGGGAACAGCACGCCGCAGTCGACGATGAGCAGCCGCCCGGCGTGCTCGAAGACCGTCATGTTGCGGCCGATCTCGCCGAGTCCGCCGAGCGCGACGATGCGCAGGCCGTTCGAGGCAAGGGGCGGCGGCGGCCCGAGCTCGGGATGCGGGTGGCTCACCGGAGCTTCACGCCCCCGGCCGCCAGGTCGATGCGCAGCTGCTCGATCTCCGCCGGGGTCGCGTCCACCAGCGGCGGCCGGACCGGGCCGCCTGGCAGCCCCAGCATGGCGAGCGCCGCCTTGGTGGTGATCACGCCCTGGGTGCGGGTCATGCCGGTGTAGACCGGCAGCAGCTCGCGGTGCAACCGCAGCGCCACGGCGACGTCGCCGGCCAGGTAGGCGTCGATCATGTCGTGCAGCCGGTCGCCCACGATGTGGCCGTGCACGCTGACGAAGCCGGCGGCGCCGATCGACAGCCAGGGCAGGTTGACCGGGTCGTCGCCGCAGTAATAGACGAGGTCGGTGCTGTTCATCACCAGGGAAGAGGCGGTCAGGTCGCCCTTGGCGTCCTTGACCGCGATGATCTGCGGGTGCTGGGCCAGCTGCTGCAGGCTCTGGGTGGAGATCGGGGTGCCGGTCCGGCCGGGGATGTCGTAGAGCATCACGGGCAGGCCGGTGGAGTCAGCGACCGCGGCGAAATGGGCCACCAGGCCGCTCTGCGGTGGCTTGTTGTAGTACGGCGTGACGACCAGGAGACCGGCCGCGCCGGCCCGTTCTGCCTGCCGGGCGAGCTCGCAGGTGTGCGTGGTGTCATTGGTGCCCACCCCGGCCACGACTTTCGCCCTGTCCCCCACGGCCTCGACCACGGCGCGGAGCAGTTGCTCCTTCTCCGCGTCGGTGGTGGTCGGCGACTCGCCGGTGGTGCCGCTGATCACCAGGCCGTCGTTGCGCATCTCGGTGACCAGGTGGTCGGCGAGGCGGGCGGCCCCGTCGTAGTCGACCGCGCCGCCGGCGGTCATCGGGGTGATCATCGCGGTCAGCATCCGGCCGAACGGTGCCGCCGGGGTGATGGCCGCGGCGCCGCCCCCCGCCGCTGTCTCGGTACCTGTCATGCAACGAACGCTACCGGGCGGGGCCCGGGACGGGTAACGCCGGCGCATCGCTACGGGTAACGCCGGCGCGCCGGCTGGCCGAATGGATCGGCTGAAGTGCACCGAGAAGCAAAGACGCGGCGACGTGGGCTCGGGGGTACCCACGTCGCCTGCGTCCGCTCAGTATTGTCCCCGATCCCGCGCCACGTTAAGCGTTGTGCCCGATTCGCGTTCGCGCACGGCGCTCACGGCCGCGCCCGGCCAGTCCTCGCCGTGATCAGCCGGGCAGCGCGGCGCAGCATCGACGGAGTAGATCCCACGCCGTGGGCCAAGCAGGCGCATACTAGAGATCATGAGTCCAGCACGCGCCATGCCCAGGCGCCACTTGCCAGGAAGCCCTTTCAACAATCAGGCGCCGGCCGCGCCCGTCGAGGTCTATGACGTACAGGACCGGGTGACACACGATCGTTACGGCCTCGGCACGGTGATCAGCGTCGAGGACGACATCGCCGTGATCGTCGACTTCGGCGGCCAGCAGGCCCGCGTCACCACGCCGTTCACCAAGCTGACCAAGCTGTAAGAGGCGCGCTCGCCGGCGGCAGCACTGCCCTGGCGAGCGCCGATCGGCATCCAGATCGAGTCCGGCCGGACTTCTGAGTGCCTCTCACGTACTACTTCGCTGGATCCGCCATCTCGTCGGCGGAGTCCGTGGTGGCCTGAGTGGCGAGGTTCTCGATGAGGACCCGGGTCGTTTCGGCGCATGCGACGCCCGCCTCGGCGAGGGTGAGCCCGTAGCGATCGACCATCACCAGCCCGGCGTCGGCGCTGGCCAGCAGGGACACGACGGCGACTGCGCGGCGGGTCTCCGCGTCGCCGGCCCCGATGCTCGCGAGCACGGCACGAATCGCGCTCAGCCGCTGGGCCCGGCGAAGACGGCGGACTTCCGCACCGACGCTGGAGTTCACCAGCGCGCGCAGCATCGTTAGCTGGCCTTCGGCGGCCTGATAGACCGCCCTGACCAGGCCGGGCAGCTCGGCCGGTACCTGCGGGAGCGGGACCGGACGCGGGAACAGCCGGCTTTCCACCTCTGCCGCCACCGCGGCGAGCTGGGCTTCGGCGTCCGGGAAATAGTGGTGCACTGTCCGGATCGACACGCCCGCGGCGCGGGCTGCCGCGACCGGCGACAGCGCCGCGCGCCCTGGATCGCCGAGCTGCGCGATGAACGCTTCGATGATCGCCTGCCTGGTCTGCTCGCCGCGCGCCTTGCGAGCAGGGCTGTGGTAGCTCCTCGTCGCCGTCATCCGGCGAGCATGACCTCGAGGTCGTTGCGGGCCGCCACCGCGAGAACCCGGTCCATGTCGGGTGGCAGCGTGGTGACCTCGGCATCCATCTGCTCGAAGAACTCCCGCGCGTGCCCGGGTCCGGCAATGGTGAGGAACCGGCAGTCGGGGCTGCCATTGCGATACGCGTGGACCTGGTTCGCTGGCACGCAGACGCACGCCCCGGCCTTGGCCTGCTGCCAGGAATCGCCGTCGAAGACCTCCAGCGTCCCGTCGAGCACGACATAGATCTCGTCCCACGGATGGCGGTGCGGGGGCGGGCCGGACTGCTCCGGGCCCGTCGTCTCGAAGATCTCGATGCCGAGCGCCTGCCCGCCGGGCGTGAGCGGCCGCAGCTGCTCCCCGATGACGTTGAAGGTCGGTCCCTCAGTGGTGGTGATCACGCTGACTGCCACGACGTCCTCCCCTGTTCCCAGGATAATTCATTGCACTATACTGCAACGAATAATCGCGGTCAAGCCCGCCGAGTTGGACCGGGGCGGCTAGCGTAAGGCGGGTGATCCGCCGCGCATCCGGGCGACGTATCCCTGCCGGAAGCTATAGGAGGGGCAGTCATGCCGCGGGTGAGCCATCATTTCGTCGTCGACCGTCCGATCGATGCCGTGTTCGACGTCGTCACCACGGCCCGGTTCTGGACGGAGTGGCACCCGGCCACGCGCGGCGTTGAGGGAGATGTCGACCACCCGGCCCGGCTGGGTGACCGGATCATCGAGCACGTGACGATCGCGGGAATCGAGGGCTCGGGCACGTGGACGGTGGTGGAGTACGACCGGCCGCATCGGCTGGCCCTTGAGACCGACCTGGCGGTGGGTCACCTGCGGATCGGCTACCAGCTCGCCACCGTCGACGGCGGCACTCGTTTCCAGCGCGACCTTGACTTCCCCGAGCTCGGGCCGCAGGTCAGTGCCGCCATGGAGGCCCAGTCCGCGGAGGGGATCACCAGCCTCGGCCGCCTCGTGCAGCGCATGGTGCCGCCGCCGGCAGCTGCCACCATCGATGAGCTCATCGCCCGGATGGAGGACATCCAGGCGCGCCTGGACGCCAGCGGTGACGGGCGCCGGCACTGGCATGGCGTCTACCGCCGCGGCACCATCGCCGTCCGCGACGAGATCGAGCGCGGTGGCTTCCTCGACGCCGCCTGGCTGGAGCGATGGGACCTGGTCTTCGCGGACATCTATCTCGAGGCCATGGACCGCTGGGACCGCAGCCAGGCCCCCTCCGGGCCATGGCAAGTCGCCTTCGAGGCGACCAGGGACCCCGCCATTCCGCCGCTGCGGCATGTCCTGCTCGGACTCAACGCACACGTCAACTTCGATCTCCCGCAAGCCCTGATCAGGGTCATCAGCGACGAGGAGTTCGACGACCCGCAGGTCATGCGGCGCCGGTTCACTGACCACAAGCACGTGGACGACGTGCTTGTGGTCCGGGTCGCATCCGAAGACCGGGAAATCGCCGCAGCGGAGCGCCCGGGCGACCGGAGCCTGGCGGACAGGCTGCTCGTCCCGCTGAACCGGGCAGGATCGAAGAAGTTCCTGAAGGAGGCCAGGGCCAAGGTCTACGACAATGCCCGCCTGCTGAGCGCGGCCCGCCAGCAGGGCCCGGACGCGCTGGCGAGCCGCCTCGCCCAGCTCGAGGAGCTTTGCCGGAGCCGCGTCGCTGACCTGCGCGCTCCCGGCCAGGTCCTGCTGAAGCTGACGCTCCGGGGCTTCGGAGTGACCCTGCCCGGCACGTTGCCGGTAAAGATCTCTGAGCCGGGCACCGGCGCGCGTTCGGGCAGCGTATGAGCGAGGCCGCGGCGCCGTAGCCGGTTAGAAGACCGGGATGATGTCCTCGGGGTTGATGTCGGCGGAGACGTCGACGCCCTCGATGTCGAGCTCGGGAATGGCGGGGAACTCGATCCCCCAGCGCTGCACGATCACCCGGATCTTGGCGATCGCCAGCTTCCAGTTCTCCGCCTGGTCGGCGTAGGACAGCACGCCGAGACCGGCCTGCCTGGCGTGGTTCATCAGGATCCGGTGGTTGGGCAGGAAGTACGGCGGGATGTCCCAGAACCCCTCCGGCGGCTCCCAGAGGATCATCGACAGGAAGACGAAGCCGGCCCTGAGCTGCCGGGTGATCGTGATCTTCACGTCGTCGGTGAGGCCCGGCCACTCGTTCTCCAGGATCGTCATGCAGATCTGCAGGTGCCGCGACTCGTCGCGGCCGATCCGCTGGAACATCTCCGCGAACACCGGGTGCGTCGTGCCGGACGCCATGCCGCGGAACAGCGTGGACGCCGCCATCTCGCCCATCATGAAGCTGGTGAACAGCACGGGCAGCGAGTACTTGCCGACCGCCCTGCTGTAGCCGCTCCAGTACCGGCCGCCGTTGTGGTAGAGCCAGGCGATGTTGTTGTGCGCCGCGCGCTCCAGGTCGGTCGACGGGGTCCAGTTCAGCGGCCCGCCCGGCCAGAGCGCGGCGATCGTGCGCTGGCAGCACTCCTCGTGGTTCATCTCGTCCCTGGTGATCGAGAAGAAGCACTTGCGGACCGGATCCTCCTCGTGCTGCTCGAACGCATGGATCGTGGCCCGGGCGAACACCGCGGGCCCGGACGCGTCGAAGTTCGCGAGCACCGAGAACCAGTACATGATGCCGAGTCGCTGCTCGGTAGTGAAGTCCTCCGCGCGCAGGCCGTCCCAGGGCAGGTCAGCGGGGTTCCAGACGGCCAGCTTGGACTTCTGGTAGATCGCGGCCAGCTTCTCCGTCTCGACCCGCCACTCCATCGGGTAGATGTTCGGCTGCGGGATCTCCGGGGCTGGCCAGAACCCGCCGTCCGGGATGACCAGATCACCCTGCCGCGCCGCCGCGCCCTCGGAGTCCGCCACGTCCCCGCTCCGTTCTGCCGCCTCATGATTGCGTCCCGCGAGCGCGCCCTCGCCGCTCCCGGAGGTGTGCCCGGCCCCGGCGACGCCGGCCGCTGCGAGCTACGGTACCGCCAGGCCTGCGTTACCTCGGTATGTCGTGGCTGGCGGCGAACCGGGACGCGGTGATGCTCAGACGCCGAGCCCGCGGCCGATGATCTCCTTCATGATCTCCGTCGTGCCGCCGAAGATGGTCTGCACCCTGCCGTCGGCGAACGCGCGGGCCACCGGGTACTCGCGCATGTAGCCGTAGCCGCCGTGCAGCTGGACGCAGCGATCGACGATCTTGTTGCAGAGCTCGGTGTCCCACCACTTCACCATCGAGGCATCCTCGTTCGACAGGGCGCCCGCGACGTGCTCGGTTACCGCCCGGTCGGTGAAGGCCCGCGCGACGGCGAGCTCGGTTGCCATCTCGGCGAGCATGAACCGGTTGTACTGGAAGCTCCCGATCGGCCGCCCGAACGCCTGCCGCTGCTTGCAGTACTCCAGCGTCTGCTCGAACACGCACTCGGCCGCGGCAAGGGCCGTGGCGCCGATCGCGACCCGCTCCCTGGGCAGGTTCCGCATCAGGGCGATGAAGCCGCCGCCCTCGTCCCCGAGCAGGTTCGCCGCGGGCACCCGGACGTCGCTGAAGAACAGCTCCGAGGTGTCCTGGGCGTGCATGCCGGTCTTCTCCAGGTTGCGGCCGCGGCTGAAGCCGTCCATCCCGCGCTCCACCACGAGCAGGCTGAAGCCCTGGTGCCCGGCCGCCGGATCGGTGCGCGCGACGACGATGACCAGGTCACACAGCTGCCCGTTGGAGATGAAGGTCTTCTGGCCGTTCAGCACGTAGTGGTCGCCGCGGCGCACCGCCGAGGCGGCGATGCCCTGCAGGTCGCTGCCGGCGCCCGGCTCGGTCATCGCGATGGCCGTGATGATCTCGCCGGAGCAGTAGCCGGGCAGCCAGCGTTCGCGCTGCTCGGGGCTGGCCAGCCGGATCAGGTACTGGCCGATGATGTCGTTGTGCACGGAGAAGCCAGGGCCGTGCGCGCCGGCCCTGGCGAACTCCTCGTTCATGATCAGGTAGAACGTGTAGTCGGGGTTGCCGCCGCCGCCGTACTTCTCGTCGACGTCGATCCCGAGCAGGCCAGCGCGCCCGGCCGCGAGCCACACGTCCCGCGAGACCACGCCGTCGCGCTCCCACCGCTCGTGGTATGGCGTGACTTCCCTGGCGATGAAGGAACGGACCATTTCCCTGAACGCCTCGTGCTCGCTGGTGAAGATTTCCCGCCGCATCGCCGGTCCCCTGCCCTGTTCGCTCTTCGCACGTCGAACGTAACACCGGCTCGCCGGTCCCGGCACCTGAGGCCGGTGACGCGCCCGGCGGGCGGCGCGTCACCGGCTGGTCGCTCAGGCCTCGTGGTGATTCTGGTGATTCGCCCGCCGGGCCGGCCACCGGGGCGGCGCGGGCGGGCGGTGGGCCGGCGCCCGGACCGTGCCCTTGAGGCATGGCGAGGAAGCGCAAGTGACGTTGTAGCAGTTGACTACGACGTTGCCGGCGGCGTGGTTGCCGGACCCCGTCGTCAGGAACTGCGCGTACAGGCCGAACCGGTTGTCGTTGGCGGTGTTGTGCGTCAGCGCGGCCGAGTAGCCAGTTTCGTCGGCGGTAAAGACATAGCCGCCGACCTCGGAATTATGACTGGTGACGTTGCCCTCGAGCACCTCCCCGGTGGGGAAGTCGGTCTCGATGCCGTACTGGCCGTGGTCGAACCTGTTGTCGGAATACGTGTCATCGCCGGTACCGTCTGCGTACAGCCCGTAAGTGTCGTGCCAGCCCTTGTTATGGCTGACCGTGCTGTACGTGCTGGCGTCGAGGTAAAGACCGTCGTAGAGGCCGCTGAGCGTGTTCCTGGTAACGCTGATGCCAGCCGACTCTTCGTCGCATATGCCGTCAGCGCCCGCGCCGGTCATGGTGCTGGAACTGATCACCGCATCCGCGGCCCCGTCCGAAACGACCCCGCAGTAGCTGACGTTTGACAGGGAGTTGCGCGACCAGGTATTGGCGGTCCCGAAGTAGTCGACGAGCCCGAAGAATGGGCTGATCAGGTGGTTGTACCAGACCGTGCTGTCCTCGCTGTTGTCCAGCTCGACGCCAGTAAAGGCGTCGCTGATGGACAGCCCCTGGATCGTGGCCCCGCTCAGGTAATCGCCGTAGACGGCCTCGCTTGCCTCCAGGGCGCTGTTCGTGGTCGTCACCTTGTGCACCACGATCCCGGTCAAGTCGCTGCCGCTGGCGCCCTCGACATCGACGTCGGTGCTGAAGTTGGAGATGGCGCCGTACTCGACCGTGACGTCGCTGTAGCCGAGGTCCACGATCCCCTCGGTGCCAGCGGAGTCCCCCGGGCCGAGGATCTGGTGGCCGTTGAGGTTCACGGTGACGTCGGCGGCCCCGATCGTGATGGCGTCGTCGGTGGTGTCCGTCGTGCAGTCGACGTTCTGCGTGAGGGTCACGCTGGCGATGATCGTGGAACCGCAGGAGAGCACCCCGGCGTCTGCCGGGCCGGCCGAGGCGATGAGCATGCCTGCTAAGAGCGCGCCGCCGCCCACCGTGACCGCGGCGACGCGAGGCAGGCCTGACGTGATGAAAGTACGCAACTTCCCCTCCCCGTTTGATGACTGAAAGTAATCACTGCGTGACAGGAGGGAATCTAGAGTTGCTCGCCCGGAGCGTCAAGGCCCACGCGGGCGCGATCCGCCGGCAGGCTTTCAGGCGGCGGTTGTCTTGGCCAGATACGCGGCCCACTGCGGGTCGCCGTCGTGCGCGGCGCCGATCAGCCGCCAGTGCGCACCGCGCGGCACGACCGGCACGCAGCGCAGGCTCCAGCCGAGTTCCTCGATCAGCCTGTCCGCCTTGCCGTGGTTGCACTTCGAGCAGGACGCGACGCAGTTCTCCCAGGTGTGGGTGCCACCGCGACTGCGGGGGACGACATGATCGATAGTCTCCGCCTTGGTACCGCAGTAGGCGCAGAGGTAGTTATCCCTGCGCATGAGCGCGGCCCTGGTCAGCGGCACCCGACTGCGGTACGGCACCCGAACGTACCGGCGCAGCTTGATCACCGAAGGGGCGGCCAGCCTGACCGATGCCGCGCGCAGCACATGCCCTGCCGCGTCCTCGTGCACGATCTCGGCCTTCTCGCCGAGAACAAGGCACACGGCCCGGTGCAGGCAGACCGTGGTCAGCGGCTCATACGTGATGTTGAGCAGCAATACCCGACGCACGCGCACCTCCCGCCGGGCGCGCCGCTCCCGGAGCCGGGGCACCCGTGACCAGTGTGATCGCCGGACAGCTCGTCCGACAACTCCTCTAGCGTATCGGCGCGCGCTGCTGGCGGCACGCAGCACCCGGCCGGCCGCCCGGCCGGCCCAAGCATGCGATAGGCCGCCGGCCGCGGCCGGGGCCGGCGACTATTGGGAAACCCGGTAGCCGAGAGGATCCCGTCGTGCATTCCGCCGTGCTTTACGCCGCGATCGCCGCCGTGCGCGCGGCTGTCCCGATCTACCCGCCGAAGGCGACGCTCGCGACCGCCTGCGGGCCATCACCCGGCATCGCCTGCCGGTTCGCCTGGGATGTCACGCACAGCACGAGGGCAGCGGAACTGACCAAGGTCTTCTTCGCCGGCCCTGCCAGAGTGGGCGGCCAGATCGCCTTTGTCCTGCTGATAGCGGTCATTTTCAGGATCGCCGCGCACCGCGTCATCGGCCGGCTGGCGAAGCGGGCGGCCGACAACGCGGCCAGCCAGAGCGCCAGGGCCGGCTCGGCCTTCCGCGAACGGCTCAACCCCCGCGCCAGTGCCCTCGGCTCGGTGCTCAGCAACGCCGCGTCGGTCACCATCTTCGGCATCGCCGCCGCGATCATCCTGGGCGACATGGGCGTGAACCTGGCACCGGTACTGGCCAGCGCGGGAGTGCTCGGGATCGCCATCGGATTCGGCGCGCAAAATCTGGTGCAGGACTTCCTGGCCGGCATCTTCATGCTGCTGGAGGATCAGTACGGCGTCGGCGACGTCATCGACATCGGCACCGTCACCGGAACGGTGGAGGCTGTCAGCCTCCGGATCACCCGCGTCCGGGACGTGAATGGCGTGGTCTGGTATATCCGCAATGGCACCATCAGCCAGGCCGGCAATGAGTCGCAGGGCTGGGCCCGCGCCGTCGTCGACTTTCCTGTCGCCTATGACCGCGACATCCCGCGCGTGCGGCGGCTGATGACGAGCACGGCGATGGGCATGTGGCAAGAGCCGCGCTGGCACGAGGTCATCCTGGAGGAGCCGAGGGTCTGGGGCGTGCAGGCGGTAGCCACCGACGAGGTCGTCGTCCGGCTGGCCGCCAGGACGGCGCCGCTGCGCCAGTGGGAGGTTGCCAGGGAGCTTCGGGAACGGGTGAAGAACGCCCTGGATGCGGCGGGCCACGATGACGAGACCAACGAGCCGGGCGGCGAGGCGGCCGGCGGCGGCGAGGCGGGCGAGGGCGGCCCGGGCGGCGGCGGCGAGGCGGGCGGCGGCGGCCCGGGCGGCGGCTCTACAGTGCCGTGACCGGAGCCGCAGGCACCGGGGACAGGTAATACCCTGGTGCCCAGCATGAGCGAATCAACGGATCCGAGCCTCTATGAGGCAGTGGGCGGCGAGGAGACGTTCCGCCGCCTGGTGAGCACGTTCTACCAGGGAGTCGCGGGCGATCCTGAACTCCGCCCGGTGTACCCCAGCGAGGATCTCGGCCCGGCCGAGGAGCACCTGCGGCTCTTCCTCATCCAGTACTGGGGCGGCCCCGGCACCTACAGTGAGCGGCGCGGCCATCCCCGGCTGCGGATGCGGCACGTGCACTTCGCGATCGGAGAGGCAGAACGCGACGCCTGGCTCCGGCACATGCGCGCGGCGCTGGACGAGCTGGCGCTGGAAGAGACCTATGACTCGCAGCTCTGGGACTACCTGGTGATGGCCGCCCACAGCCTGGTGAACCGGCCGGCCGAGCCGACCCGCGGCCCTGATCTGGGCCTCACCCCGGCCTGACCAGCGGCCCGGCCTGACCAGCGCCCGACCGCGAACCCCGCCCCAGCAGCCCTTCCGGGCCATTCCAATAGCGTGGTTGGGACTCCGCTGTCGCTGTTACTGCACTGAAGTCCCAACGACGCCATTAGCGCCAGCAACACCAGGCGGGGCCTGGCCCGGGCAGCAACACCAGGCGTGCTGGACCGCTCGGTAGCTCAGCCCCTGGTGAGTTTCCGGTACGTGACCCGATGCGGCCTGGCGGCCTCGGCGCCCAGGCGCTCGATCTTGTTCTTCTCGTATCCCTCGAAGTTTCCCTCGAACCAGAGCCAGCTCGCCCCGCCTTCCCAGGCCAGGATGTGGGTCGCGATCCGGTCAAGGAACCACCGGTCGTGGCTGGTGATCACGGCGCAGCCGGGGAACTCGAGAAGCGCGTTCTCCAGCGACGACAGCGTCTCCACGTCGAGGTCGTTGGTCGGCTCGTCCAGCAGCAGGAGATTCCCGCCCTGCTTGAGCGTCAGCGCCAGGTTGACCCTGTTACGCTCGCCGCCGGACAGCACGCCCGCGGGCTTCTGCTGGTCGGCCCCCTTGAAGCCGAACGCGGCGACGTACGCGCGGCTGGGGATCTCCGTGCGGCCCGCCTTGATGGAGTTCTCCCCGTCGGAGATGACCTGCCAGACGTTCTTGTCCGGGTCGATCCTCTCCCGGGACTGGTCAACGTAGGCGATCTGCACGGTCTCGCCGATCCGGATCGTACCGGCGTCTGGCTGCTCCTCCCCCACGATCATCTTGAAGAGCGTCGTCTTCCCGACCCCGTTCGGCCCGATCACCCCGACGATGCCGTTGGGCGGCAGCTTGAAGTTCAGGTTCTCGATGAGCATCCGGTCGTCGAAGCCCTTGGCCAGGCCGGCGACCTCCACGACCAGGCCGCCCAGCCTTGGCCCCGGCGGAATCTGGATCTCCTCGAAGTCCAGTTTCCTGTTCTGGTCGGCCTCGGCCGCCATCTCCTCGTACCGCTGCAGCCTCGAGCGGCTCTTCGACTGCCGTGCCCGGGGGCTGGATCGGACCCATTCGAGTTCGTCCTCCAGCCGCTTGCGGCGCTTGACGTCCTTCTGGCCCTCCACCTTGAGCCGGGCCGCCTTGGTCTCAAGGTACGTCGAGTAGTTGCCCTCATACGGGTAGGCCCGGCCGCGGTCGAGCTCCAGAATCCACCCGGCCACGTTGTCGAGGAAGTACCTGTCGTGGGTGACCGCGACCACCGTGCCCGGGTACTTCTCGAGGTGCTGCTCAAGCCAGAGCACGCTCTCGGCATCCAGGTGGTTGGTCGGCTCGTCGAGCAACAGCAGGTCCGGCTGCTGCAGCAGCAGCTTGCAGAGCGCGACCCGCCTGCGCTCCCCGCCGGACAATATGCTGACGTCCGCGTCGGGCGGCGGGCAGCGCAGCGCGTCCATGGCCTGCTCAAGCTGGCTGTCGAGATCCCAGGCTTCCCGGTGATCCAGCTGCTCCTGCAGCTTGCCCATTTCGTCGAGCAGCTCGTCGGAGTAGTCGGTGGCCATCTTCTCGGCGATCTCGTTGTACCGCTCGAGCAGCGCCTTGGTCTCGGCGACGCCGTCCTCGACGTTACCGAGGACCGTCTTGGTGTCGTCCAGTGCGGGCTCCTGGTCGAGCAGGCCGACCGTGAAACCGGGCATGAGCTGGGCATCGCCGTTCGACGGCTGCTCCACGCCCGCCATCATCCGCAGCAGGGTCGACTTGCCAGTGCCATTGGGCCCGAGCACGCCGATCTTCGCTCCGGGCAGGAACGCGAGGGTCACCTCGTCGAGGATGACCTTCTCGCCGTGCGCCTTTCGCACGGCGCGCATTTGGTAGATGAACTCAGGCATGCCCTCAAGGGTAGGGGCAGCGAGGGCCCGGTTCGGACGCTCAGCGCCACCAGCACGCCGCGCACGCCCGTGAGCTCGCCAACGGCGCCCGGGCCAGCCGCCGATCGTCCCGGTAAGCGATCCCGGTAAGCGATCCCGGCTGACCGGCCCGCACGGCAGGCCGGCCAGCCGCACTCAGTACGCCCGCCTAGAAGGGCACGGATACCGGACCCGGCTCCTGCGCCAGCGCGGCGATCGCGCTCTCATCGAAGATGTCGTCGCCTGCGTGCCCGCCGCCGTCAGCACCGTCGGCACCGTCGGCACCGTCGTAACCCGCCGGACTGCCGCCGGCGCCGGTGATGACCGGCTCGCCGTCGGCTCCATCGGAACCAGGTTCCGCCATGCCGCCGGCCGCTCGCATGCCCTCGTCACCGGGCAGGCCGCCTGCCGTGAATCCGGCCGCGAGCTGATCGGCGGCGGTCTCCCCCGGTGCCCGCCGGGTGCGCTGGAAGTTAGCCACGCCCCGGGACAGGTCATGGCCGACGGACCCCGCGTCCACCTCGACCGCCGTCCGCTCCACCCCGTTCTTGTCTTCGTAGGAACGCACCGACAAGCGTCCCTTCACGACCACGGGATCACCCTTGCGGATGCACATGGCCACGTTGTCCGCCAGCTTGCGCCAGCAGAGCACGGTGACATACGACGTGTTCCCGTCCGCCCACTCGCCGGTCCCACGGTCGAGGCGGCGGGGAGTCCAGGCCACCCGCATCCACACCATCGACGTGCCGCCGGCCGTTGTCCGGAATCTGGGCTGGGTGGCCACGTATCCCGTCAGGCTCAACTGCGCCTCATTGAACATCATGCCGATCCTCCGAGTTCTGCTGGCGGCAGGGCGCGGTCGCGTCCTCCCGAGTTCTGCCGGCGGCAGGGCGCCGTCGCGTCCTCCCGAGTTCCGCCGGCGGCACGGCGCCGTCGCGTCCTCCCGGCGGCAGGGCGCCGTCGCGCTCACACGCCGGCGCCGGCGGCACCGCGCCGCCTGGCTTGTCACCAAGGTCGCCGGCCGGGCGGGATGCCGTGCAAGCCGGCCGCATCCTGTGGACAGCCGCTCTCGGCACTCGGATCTGTGGACAGCGAAATTCCGGTCAGGCTCGCGATGTGGCATCATTCGCCGGATCGTTCGCCGGATCGTTCGCTGGCTCGGTCGCCGCCACCCGGCGGCGAACGCGATCAGGCCGCGACGAGTTCCGACGGCTCGGCGATTACGTCCACCAGCGCGCCATTGCGCAGCACGGTGATGGCCATGGGCCGGCCGATCGCCTCGGCGAACATCAGCCGCTGCAGATCCTGCGCGGCGCTGACCGGATGGTCGGCGGCGGTCAGCAGCAGGTCCCCTGTGCGCAGGCCGGCCCGGGCGGCCGGGCCGTCAGGAACCACCTCGGCGACCCGCAGCCCGCTCGCGCGCCCGAAGCGCTCCCGCAGCTGCGCGCTGAGCGGCGCCGGGACCGTTACCAGCCCCAGGTAAGCGCGCCTGACCCGGCCGTCCCGCATGAGCGCGGCGATGATCCGCCTGCTGGTCGCGTTGACGGGCACGGCCAGCCCGAGCCCGACTCCCGCCACGGCCGTATTGATCCCCACCACGCGGGCATGCGCGTCCGCGAGCGCCCCGCCTGAGTTTCCCGGGTTGAGCGCCGCGTCGGTCTGGATCACGTCCTCGACCAGCCGGGCCGCCGCGCCGCTGCGAGTCGGCAGCGACCGGCCGAGCGCGCTGACCACGCCGGCGGTGACCGAGCCCGTCAGCCCGAGCGGGCTGCCGACGGCCACCACCAGCTGGCCGACGACGAGCTGATCCGCCTCACCGAGCTCGGCGGGCGGTGGTGTCGGCCCGCTCGCCCGGACGACGGCCAGGTCGGAGAGCAAGTCCGCGCCGACGACCGTGAACGACGCGCTCGTGCCGTCATCGAACAGCGCCATCCCGCCCTGGGCCCGGCCCACGACATGAGCGTTCGTCAGCAGGAACCCGTCACCGGTGTAGACGACCGCCGAGCCGAGGCTCTCCCCGCTGGCGCGCGCGCCCGCCCGCGGCACCCGCAGGCTGGCTACCTTCGGCCTGAGCGCGGCCGCCACCGCCGTGACGATCTGCGAATATCCGTCGAGGGGCGATTCAGCTGCCATGTCGTCCTCCAGCGCTCTGGATTACAACATTACAACCAAAAGTGAACGCGGCCGTTCAGGGCTGGCCGCCTGCGACGCGCAGCTCGCGGCGGAACCGGTCGTACTCGAGCAGTTCGTGCTGCACGGCCAGGACGACCATCTCACTGGCCACCATGGCTATCCGGGAGCGCATGGCTGCCTCGACGCGCTCGTGCTCACGGCCGGCGGCTACCCGGACCAGGTTCATGCAGCCGGATGCCGTCAGCCAGCCAAGAAGCAGGATCGCCGCGATCATGAGGCCGATCCAGGGCAGCAGCGAGACGTCGTCGAACAACCGGGACGGGACATGGCTCGCGGCGTTAAACACGCCGAACACCACGATCACCGCCATCCAGGCCACGCCCACGATGACGCAGCCGAGCAGCAGCCCCTGCCAGGCCCCGACGAGCCGCCACCAGCCATCGATCTTGTTCTCGGCCGGCAGCGAGTCCCCGATCGCGGCGCCAAGCGCGCCGGGAATCTCCGCATCCGCGGAGCGCGCGGCGGACCGGACTGTCTGGGACCAGGGCACCGGAAGCGGCTGGCCAACCTGGTCGGCCACCGCGGTGAGGGCGGTGTCGATCTCCGCCTGCTGCGCGCCGGACGGCCCGGTCGTCACCTCCCGCAGCTCGTCCCAGAGCTTGCCGAGCCGGACCTTCCTGGCCGGGTCGTGGCCCGTGACGCGCTCGGCCAGCCAGCCAAACGGCCAGCCGACGTAGTCCATCGCCCGCAGCTCGCGCGCGGTCTGCAGGGACTCGCCGACGGCCGACACGCCCGCCGCCCGCGAGAACGCCTCGACCAGCAGCTCCGCCGTGTCCTCGGGCAGCACGTGCGCGGGCCCGGCCTCCGCCTCGCCGGTGAACTCGGCCGGATCCCCGGCGTAGGGGACAAACCTGGCCACGATGGCGTCGACGTCCGCGGAAATCCGGGCAGTGGCGGCGCCGCGGGCGGACACCGTCTGGACGAGCAGCTTGCGCAGCTCGTCGATGCCGCCGCCGCTGAGTGCGGAGGTCACGAGCACCGGGACGTCCTGCAGGTGCTCGGACTCCAGCAGCCGGCGGAGATCACTGACGCAGTCCTCGACCTGTCCGGACGACAGCCGGTCCGCCTGGTTCAGCACGACCGCGATCACCTCGGAGTGACTCGCCAGCGGCACCAGGTAGCTGCGGTGCACGGCGGCGTCAGCGTATTTCTGCGGGTCGAGCACCCACACCATCAGGTCCGCTAGCCCGACCAGCCGGTCGACCTGTCCGGAGGCGCCTGCCAGCACCGAGTCGTGGTCGGGCAGGTCCAGCAGGATCAGGCCCGCCAGCGACTCCTCGCCGCGGTCCAGCGCGCTGGACCGCGCATAACGATGCCGGCGCGGGACGCCCAGCCAGTCGAGCAGGGATCCTGATCCCGCCACTCCCCAGACGCACGCGTGCGGATCCCTGGTCACCGGGCGGGTGACGCCGACGGCAGAGAAGTCCGCTCCCGCCAGCCGGTTGAAGAGCGAGGATTTCCCGCTGCCGGTGCCGCCGGCCAGCGCGACGACGGTATGCGCGGAGGACAGCCGCAGCCGCTGGCCGGCCTGGGCGAGCAGCTGCTCGGCGTCGCTGAGCAGTTTCTCGCTGAACCCATCGGGCCCGGATCTGGCGGCGGCCATCTCGACGAGCTGCGCCAGCGATGTCAGCCGGTCCGACAGGCTGGAGCCCGCCGTGCCGGATCCCGGCGTCACGGATCCCGGCTCGCCGGATGCCGCCGTGCCGGAGCCCGGCGTACCGGCGGGCGTTCCGTCCGCCGACACCCCGGATGCGGGCAGCAGGTCCGTCATCGCGCCGCCTCGAGGGCCAGGGTGATCTCGCGGAGGTGCTCGGCCGCGGCCTCATCGGGGACGCCCGCCGCGTCGACGATCTGGGAAAAGCGCAGCGCTTCCTCCTGCATGAGCAGGCCAATCCTGTGGTGCAGGTCGGCCCGGGCCCTGATTTCGAGTTCGCGCAGCGGACCCGCGCCGAACATGGATGTCAGCAGATGCCGCGGCACCATGCTGGTGCCCTCGCTCGCCGGATCACTGGCCGCCGGATCACTGGCCGCCGGATCACTGGCCGCCGGATCACTGGCCGCCGGATCACTGGCCGCCGGATCACTGGCCGACGTGTCACCGAGCAGCCCGATCGTCAGCACCAGCGCGAGCGGCTCCTCGTCGAACGACACGACCCGCGCGATCGAGCGCTTGGTCACGTTCTCCGCCTTCACCAGGCGCATCACGTGATCCTGCCACGCGCTGATCGCCTGGGACGTCCTCCTGGCCAGGTCAAGCGCCGACCGGCCGAGCGCGTCAGCGCCTCTCCCGCTGCCGGCGCCCAGGCCAGCGGCGGCCTTCCTGCTGCCGGAGTCCGGGCCCGCGCCGTTCCCTGACGCGCCGTCGCGGCCATCGGCCGGCCCGGGCGGCTGGCCGAAGGCCAGCCCGGCCTGGTCGGAGAAATCCAGCAGCCCGCTATCCTCGGCGGGGGCGGCAAGCCCGGCGAGCAGCGGGCCCCCGGCGGCGTGCTGCCGCCACCGGGACACCGCGTCCTCGGCGGCCCGGTCGGCGACCGCGGCGACGAGCGACTCCAGCCCCGTGCGCAGCGCGGTCTTGAGCGCGCCGGCCCGGGCTGACATGCGGCGCTTGCGAGGCCGGCTGGCCGTGCCGCCGACGCGGCGCACCTGAAGCATGCGGAGCAGGTCTCCGGTTCCGGTGAAATCCTGCCAGCGGGCGAGGATCTCACCGCGCAGCAGCGAGCCGTTCCTGGTGGCCTCGTCGATCCGGGCAAGTCCTGCCCCGTAGGCCTCGTCAGCCGCGGACCGCAGCTCGGCGCGGAGGGTGAGCTGGGCGTCGACCTGGCTGGCCAGCGCCGGAAGCCTGGTGCGGAAGGTATCAAGGACCCCGGACATCGTCTGGGTGAGAATGGCGACTCGCCGGTCCTCGCGCGCCGCGGTGTCCTCCAGCCATTCCCTGATCGGGCCGTACACCTCGGCCGGGAGCCTGCCGTCGGTGAGCACGGTCTCCGCGATCACGAAACGCCGGACATCACCGAGCCCGTTGGCCGCCAGCATCGCGTCGAAATGGGTCGTTAGCTGGACCGCCGACGCTGATGGAACTCTGGAGAGGACGATTCCCAGGGAAGCACCACGTTCTCTTGCGTGCTGGAGCAGTTCCCAGACAGCCGCGTCGGCGTATCGGGTCGCCGTGGTCATGAAAAGCCAGAGGTCAGACGCGTCGAGGAACTGATGCGCGAACGCCCGGTGCGCCTGCACGACGGAATCGATGTCGGGCGTGTCCAGCAGGGCGACGCCCTTGGGCATGCCCTCGCTCGACGCCAGCACGAGCAGCCCATCACGGCCGGGCATGGCCAGCCCCTGCTGGCGGACCCGGGGCAGGGTCGGCAGGAAGACGTTCTCCGCGAACCAGTCCACCTCGCCCGGGTGGCTGGCCAGCACCGGGCTGTTGGTCGTCGGCCGGCGGATGCCCGTGTTGCTGACCTGCTTCCCGACCAGGCTGTTCACCAGCGTTGACTTACCGGCACCGGTCGATCCGACCAGCGCGACGAGTACCGGGGACCCGGACTCGCGCAGCCGCGGCAGCAGGTAGTCGTCGATCTGGCTCAGCAGCTTGAGCCGCTCTGCCTTTGCCTCCTGAACTCCAGGCGCCTGCAGGAACAGCGGGGCATCGAGGATGCGGCGCCGTGCCTGCAGCAGCGCCGACTCCAGCCGCCCCGCGTCGACGCGGCTCGCTCCCCCGCTGAGCCGCGGCGCCGGTCCCCTGGCCGCAGCCACGCCGGGCGGCCGGCCGGCGGCTGACCTCCCGCCGGCGGCGGCGGGCCCCCCGCCGGCGGCTGACGCCCCTCCGGCGGCGGGCACAGCGACATCAGGCATCGCCGCGTCACCCCGCACGTCACCCGCGTCGGCGCCCGGGGGCGCCGACGCTGCCTGCGGGCTCTTCCGTTCCATCATGCCGCCCGGCCTCCAGGCACCGGCAAGCTGCTGGTCACTGCGCCGGCCTCCGCAGTAGATCATTACCCCACTCGGGGCCATTACCATGCACCCGGCTCGCCACGGGCAGGAACACGCCGCCCGGCGCCCCATTTGCCGGGTTGCCACGGAGTTCGGCTATCTGCGCCGCGATCGTCACGACCTCGCCCACCACCACGACCGCCGGGGGCCGGATGCCCGCCTCGGCGGCATCGTGGGCGACGGTATCCAGTTGTGAGGTGATTTCGCGCTGCGTAGGCAGGGTACCGTCCGTGACGACCGACACGGGGCTCTTCGGATCGCGACCGTGACGAATCAGCTCGGCAGCGATGACCCGCAGGTGCTCGGTCGCCATCAGCAGCACAAGCGTGGCCGCGGACGAGCCGAGGGCGGCCCAGTCGACCGTGGATCGGCTGTCACCCGGTGCGACGTGCGCCGAGATGACATGGAATTCCTGGACAACGCCGCGGTGCGTTAACGGCACTCCGGCGACCGCGGGCACGGCGATCGCGCTGGACACGCCGGGGACCACGGTGACGGGCACGCCGGCCCGCAGGCAGGCCAGCACTTCCTCGGCGCCGCGGCCGAACACGAAGGGATCGCCGCCCTTGAGCCGCACGACGAAGCGGCCGGCGGCCGCGCGGGAGATGAGCACGGAGTTGATGTACTCCTGGGCCATGGCCCGGCCGCGCGGAATCTTGGCGGCGTCGATCACCTCGACGTCGGGCGGCAGTTCCGCCAGCAGCGATTGCGGGGCCAGCCGGTCGGCCACGACCACGTCCGCCTCGGCGAGCAGCGCGCGGCCGCGCACTGTTATCAGCCCCGGATCCCCGGGTCCGCCGCCGACCAGCGCCACTGCGCCGCCGCGGCGGCGGACCCTGCGGGCCCCGACGGCGCCGGAGGTCAGCGCGCCGATCAGCGCGTCCCTGATCCTGGCGCTGCGCCGCGGGTCACCGCTCAGTACCCCGACCCGCACGTCACCGGCCTCTCCCGACGCCGGGGTCAGGGCCCGGGAGGCAGCGGCGTCATCAGCCCGGACGCACCAGATGCCCGCCGCGTCGGCGTCCGCGGCCACCGCGGCGTTTACCCCGGGATCGTCGGTGCAGGCGCAGACCAGCCAGGCCCCCGCGCAATCGCCGCCGGCGTACTCGCGAGCAGTCCAGCGCAGCCGGCCGGCGGCGGCGAGATCCTCCAGGACGGGGCTGAGCCCGGGAGATACGATGACCACCTCGGCGCCGGAGTCCAGCAGGGCGGGTACGCGCCGGGCGGCCACCGCGCCGCCGCCGGCGATCAGCACGCGGCGGCCAGCCAGGCGCAGCGCCAGCAGATAAGGCGCTCCATCGGTGGCGACCACGAGAGTCCGCGCTCCTTCAGCTCATGCCATGCGTTTCCGGCCGGCCAGGCAGCTTCCGTTCTCAAGAAGTTCCGTTCTATCTGAACAAGTTAATGCGCTTTGTCCGTTACGCCAGCCGAATCGGATGCCGCGACGTCGCGCGGCGGCCGGACCGCGCTCGACGCGATCGGGAGCAAGCAGCGCCCCGGTTCCCACGCCAAGCCTAAGCTCCAGATCGACGGGCGGCCTGAGGGCCTAGGTGACTGAGGGTAGCGGCATGCCCGGGCCCGGCCGAACGGTGCCCGGCGATGCTGCACTCCACCGGGCCGGCTACCAGCGCCACCGCCGCCAAAGCGCCGCCGGCCGGGCGCCAGCGCCGCCGATCACGCCGTCCAGGATCAGCGGAATCCGCCGGGCTTCGCCCCGCTGGCCCCGGCCCGGTCCGGCCCCGCCCCGCCTGCCTCGCCCCGATCCGCAGCGGCGCGGGCCAGCGCGTCGAGCGCCGCGGCGGCCACCGCCGGGCCGCCTTTCTCGGAGATGTTGGTCAGCGCGCGCAGCCCGCTGGCCCGCAGCGCGTCCTTCGCTGCCGCCGCGCCGACGAACCCGGCCGGCATCCCGATGACGAACGCAGGCTCTACCTCCCTGGACAGGATCTCCTCCAGCGCCGTCGGCGCGCAGCCCACGACCCACACCGCGCCCGGTCCCACCTCGCCGAACGCCAGCCGCACGGCGGCCGCGGCCGTGGTGATATTCGCCGTGCGGGCGAGTCGCTGGGTCAGCGGCTCGCGGATCTTGCAGACGACCGGGCAGGCGGTGATCCCGGCCGCGACCGTCGCGGCGTCGGCGACCACCGCGGCGCCATCGGCCAGCGCGTCCACGGCCGCGGTCAGCGCTTCCTCATCGCAGACGAGGTCCGTGGCGTAGTCAAAATCGGCGCTGGCATGGATGATCCGCTCGGTCACGTCACGACTCAGCTTGGGCAGCCGGGAAAGATCTATGCGAGAACGGAGAATCCGGTAGGACTCTGCCTCGATCGGATCCACACCGTCGGGCGTCGCCGAAGACCAGGTCACCATGTCATCACCCAGGGGGATCCTCCGCACGTCCCGTCGGCCTAACAGCATGGCACAACCAGGGCTTCGGGACTGGTGCAGGCCGCTCCGCCGCTACACTGGCGACGCGTAACCGGGACAAGGACTCCGGTCCGGTACCAGATACGCGCGGCGCGGCACAGCCAGGCGCTCGCGCCAGCGGCTGGCCTGGCAGTCCTTGCCGGTCAACCGGCGGGCGCCAGCATGCAGGCGCCGCGCCCTGAAAGCTCAGCGACTCGATAAGGCGCGGCGCGGCTGACTTAGTTATGGGCAGGCCCGGCGCGGCTGGCGGTCATCCGACAACAGACGTGAATTCTGCCAACTGACGTGAATGGAGCATCGATGGCGGATGAGATTCGTTCCCGTGTCCTGGTGACCGGCGGATCCGGATTCATCGGGCGGCGGCTCGTCCGCGCGCTGGTGCGCTCCGGCGCCGAGGTGACGGTCGCGGACCTGCGGGCGTTCCCCGACGAGGGGGTGCAGTCGGTCGTCGGTGACCTGTGCGACCCGTCGGTCATCGAGGCAGCGGTGCGCCCGGGGACTGATGTGATCATCCATCTGGCGGCGGTGACGCGGGTGCTGCTGTCGATCGAGAATCCGGCCGGCACGCACGCGCTCAACGTGGACGCGACGGCGGCCCTGCTGGAGCGGGCCCGGATCACCGGCGTCGGCGCCTTCGTGCTCGCCTCGACCAACGCGGTGACCGGCGATGTCGGGCTCGCCACCATCACCGAGCAGATTCCGCTCCGCCCGCTCACGCCGTACGGGGCGACGAAGGCAGCGGGCGAGATGCTGCTCGGCGCGTACGCGGCCTGCTACGGGATGACTGGCTGCGCGCTCCGGTTCTCCAACGTCTACGGTCCCGGGATGGCGGAAAAGGACAGCTTCGTGCCGCGGCTCATGCGTGCTGCCAGGGACGGCACGGGGGTGCAGGTCTACGGTGACGGCACCCAGGTGCGCGACCTCGTGCACGTCGATGACATCGTGGCCGGCGTCCTCGCGGCGCTGCGGGCGGGCTTCACCGGGCCGCTCATACTCGGCGCAGGCGAGTCGGTCACGGTCAACGAGATCGTGGCGGCGGCGCGCAGCGTGACCGGCGCGGACATACCCGTCGACAACGTCCCCGCGAAACCGGGCGAGATGCCCGCCGTCATCATCGACATCTCCGCGGCCAGGGCGCTCGGGTACTCCCCGGCGCATGACCTCAAGTCGGGCCTGGCCACGGTCTGGCCGGAGTTCTCGGGGGCGGCGAAGTGACGACCAGGGACGCCCGCGACGCGGCCATTGATGACAATGTGATCCGCGCCTTCGCCGATCAGTACGGGGCCAGGGCGACGCAGCTGCCGCCGGTGGCCATCGTGATCGCCGCCTACAACGAGGAGGGCGCGATCGGCCCGGTCACCGAGGCGCTGCCGGGAAGCGTCTGCGGGCTAGCGGTAGCGAAGATCGTCGTGTCAGACGGCGCCGTGGACGCGACCGTCAAGGAGGCGGCGGCGGCCGGCGCGCTGGTCTGCGACGTGCCGGTCAACCGCGGCCAGGGCGCCGCGCTGCGGCTGGGCTACCGGCTCGCCCGCGAGGGCGGCGCGCAGTACATCGTCACGACGGACGCCGACGGCCAGTACAACCCGGCCGAGATCGAGCGGCTGCTGCAGCCCATCCTGGACGGCGAGGCCGATTTCGTTACCGGCTCCCGGCGGCTCGGCAGCGAGGAGACCAGGGACCCGGTCCGCAGGCTGGGGGTCCGGGTGTTCGCGCTGACGATCAGCGCGCTGACCGGGCAGCGGATCAGCGACACGACGTTCGGCCTGCGGGCGATGCGCGCCGAGGTCACCGGCGCCGTGGTGCTGGCGCAGCCGCAGTACCAGGCCGCTGAGCTGCTGATCGGCGTCATCACGCATGGCTACCGGGTGGCCGAGCGCCCGGCCACGATTCACCGGCGGCAGGTCGGCAAGAGCAAGAAGGGCAACAACATCTTCTACGGCCTGCGCTTCGCCGGGGTGATCGGCCGGACCTGGTGGCGCGAGCGTCAGCGCCGCGGGCCCGGCCCGGCGGGCCGGTCGGCGGCGAGCACCAGCGGCACGGACGCGTCCTGACCGGCGTGCGCCGGCTGGCCGAGAGCCGCTGGCCCGGCGAGCGGGGCGGGCGGTGCCGCTGAGCCGCGATTCGCGAACAGCACGTAGTGGAAGATGACGAACCTGGCGACGAAGGTCACGCAGTTGGCCAGCAAGTAGGACCCCTGGACCAGGGCGATCCGGTCCAGGGTGTGCAGGTGCATCGACACTGCCCAGATATGGGAGTAATGCGTGACCAGGCCCAGAACGAGCCACGCGCCGACCGACACGGCCCAGAAGGGGATGGTCTCCTTCAGCACGCTGGGCCGGCCCTTACGGCGCCAGGCCCAGCGGCTGAGCACGTAGCTGATCGCCGCGCCGGCCATCGAGGCCACGACGCCGGAAACCCCGGCGCTCACGTGCAGGACCTCTATCATGACCACGAGCATGACCTGGCTCGTTATCACCGCGGCAATCGAGACCGGCACAAAACGCATGAACTGGGTGCCCGTCTTGGTGCGGAGCCGACGCCGCAAAGGCATGGGAAGCTTGCGCCACGCGGATGTCGCGATCCTGGGTCGTGCCAGAGCCATGGGTGTCCTCGTCGAAGCGGCCTTGATGGAAAAGATCAGGTCTTACCGTACGCAACCCGCGCCTGCCCGGTTGGCGAATTCTCGCTTTGCCTGGCCACCTGGTGTGGCGCCGGCCGCGGCAGCGCGGCAGCGCCGCCGCAGTCCGGCACGAGCCCTTGAGATGCTGGCAGCGGCAGTGTTGCTACCGGCCATCCTAGGCGAACTCCAGCAGGAACCGCGGACGGACACGGCGGGAGCGAGGCATTCGATCCCGTTACCCGACATGGCCGCCGAGATCGAGGGGGCCGCTCCACAGCCGCGCACTCGCCTGCGCGGCGTACCACAGATGACCGCGCCGCCCGCGCCAGAACACCTGGCTTTCCCCGCCGTTGCCGACGGTGCCGAAGGGCCCGGCGCGAACTCGCCCCATGTTCAGGCTGAACGGCCTTAGCCAGCCCGTCCCCGGCTGGCGGAGCACCTCCCAGAGCCGGCCGTCGGTGCCCTTCCAGAAGACGTGCACCCGCCCCCTGGACGACATCAGCGGGAACGGGGCCGAGGCGAGCAGCCCGCTCAGCTCCCGGGGCCCGGCCCAGCGGTGGCCGGGCGCGAGTGACGCCGACCACAGCCGGTCATTGCCCAGCCCGCGCCAGAACACGCCGATCGCGCCGTCGCCGCGGGCGGTGGCCTGCGGAGCGCCGCCGAGCGGCCCCATGCCGAGGCTGCGCGGCCGGGTCCAGCTTCGCCCTGGCCTGCGGATCACATGCCAGAGCGCGCCATCGGATCCCGTCCAGAAGACCTGCACCGTGCCCGGGCTCGATTCGGCAGGCGACGGGTCCGAGGCGAGGCTGCCGCGCAGGTCCTGCGGGCCCTTCCAGCCCTTGCCGGGGCTGAACTGGCCGTGCCAGAGGTGATCGTCGGCTGATCCCCTCCAGAACACGTCGACAACGCCGTTCGGCTGCGCGACCGCCACCGGCGGGCTGCCGATCTCGCCCATCCGGCTGACCTGCCGGGGCGCCGACCATGCTCCGGCCACCTTGCGGGTTACCTCCCAGAGCATGCGATCGGTGCCCTCGTAGAGGACGTCAAGCGCACCGGGGACGCCAGAGACCACGGTCGGCTGGGCAGCGAGCGTGCCGCCCAGGTCCACCGGCGCCGTCCCGCCCGCGGCGGAGACGTTCCCCTGGTACCACAGATGACCGTCGGCGCCCCGGTAGAATGCGTCGACGCCGTCGCCCGCGACGGCCGCCGCGCGCGACGCCTGGCGAGTGCCGCCAGGCGTGGGCAGCCGCACATTGAGAAAGTCCTTATCGATGTTGAGCGTGCGCCCGCCGTGCCGTTGGGTGACATTTCCGGCGTACTGGTGGAGCCGGCGGTGACCGGTCCACTCCCCCCGGGGGATCGCCCTGTCCCTGGTGTTCACGGATCCGTTCCATAGGGCGTCGTATATCACGTCTGGCATCTTGTAACGGCGGCTATTGAAATGCCGTGATAGATCCCTGATTCCTGAATCGGAGCTGCTGTAAATGCCGGACTTGTACCCCAGCCTGTGCAGCCTTCGTGTCCAGGCGGACAGGAAGCGAAGGACCCTCTTGGCTTTTCTGTGCCGGTATGCCTCCATGTCGTAGTAGAGCGGAGTTCGCGGCCCGAAGCCAAGCTTCCTGGCATCGTCCACCGCGTCATCGGCCGCCCGCTTGCCCTGGTGGTGTGGCGCGTGCAGCTCGCCGAAGGCCGCCTGCGGGCCGACGTACAGGGGAAAGAAGTGCCATCCGGCGGCGGCCTGTCTCCTGACCCACAGCGGGCTGAGGTTCCGCTGGCCGCAGCCGCGGTCGGAGCCGCCGATGTAGATGCCGATCGCGCGGTACGTCGAGTGCCTGCGCCACGCGCGCATGACCGACCGGCTCGGCGCCGTGCACGTGTCGAAGCCCCGGCCCTGGAAGTTCGCGATGTTCGCCGGCAGCGCGGGCGGGCTCACCCGCGGGAAGCTGGCTATGCGCGAGCTCTGCAGCGCCAGCGGGTTCGCCGGACGGCCCGCCGCACTGCCATCGCCGGCCGCCGGCAGCCGCTTCGGGTGCGGGACCCTGATGACCGGTGCGGGCAGATTTGCGCTGGCCAGGACCCGGTAGATCTGGGTCGGGTCAGTGTCGAAGGTCGCAGTGAGCCGGATCCGCGGGGCGGTCACCGTGATCTGGCGTGCGACCGGATCCTCCACCGACCAGCGCCGTGTCCGTCGCCCGGCGGGCGCCACCTCGAATGCCTGCGTGGTGCCGATCAGCGAGCTGGGACAGTCCTGGTTGCCACCTGCCGCACCCAGGTAGACGACATGCTCGTCGAACCGGACGCAGGTGTGCGGCCGGCCCGCGAGGCTGATCACCGGCCAGGCGCGCGGCACCTCGAACGTGTATCCCCGGTACGAGACCTGCTTGTGCCCCGGATCCTTGAGCCCTGAATCACTGCGCACTGAATCACTGCGTACTGGATTGCCGCGCACCGGATGGCCGCGGCCCGGATCGGCGCTCGCGGCTGCGCGGCTGCTGGCGACGGGCACGGCGAGCGCCGCCACGATGGAGCCGATGGCGAGCGCGTACCCGCACCGCCTGAGCCGCGGCAGCTGGTCTGCGAGCATGCCCGGATACCGCCTTCTCGTCTGGCCCGGAAGCCGCGAGACCGCGTGCGCTCTCCCCGCCGGCATTTCCGTGCTATCCGTCCGGCTACCCGCAGACTCACCTGACCGCATTCGGGGATTCATCTGACCACGGGCGAGTCCGGGCGGAATTATTGCGGCTATTCATTCCTCAAAGCAGGCTAGTTGCTATCGATCCGGCAGCCTCGGCGACTCGCCGGGGCTGCCGGCGAGTATCGCAATTCAGGCCAAGCAAATGATGCCCGATATGATTTCGAAACTTGATATCCGGATATAGCCTGCCGCGAGGCAATAAATTACTGCCGCGAGGCAATAGGTCAGCCAGGAAGGCGCAATCAATTGAGCTGATTCATGCGCTAATGGTGGCGAATGCCGGCGCGCGGCGGAAGCCGGAGCCCGGCGGAAGCCGGCGCGCCGCGGCCTCAGGCCCAGCCGGCCATCGGGAAGCCGCTGAGCAGTTCGCTTACCTCGCCGGCGATCTGCTCGATCGAGGACTCGTCCTCCTTGACCGCCGCGGTGATCGCGTCGTCCATCCAGGCGGCGACGCGGGGCATGTGCTCCTCCGTCAGGCCGCGGGTGGTGATCGACGGGGTGCCGATCCGGATCCCGGACGGATCGAACGGCTTGCGCGGGTCGAACGGCACCGTGTTGTAGTTCACCTCGATGCCTGCCCGGTCAAGCGCCTTCGCGGCCGGCTTGCCGGCGATGCCGCGGGAGGTCAGGTCGATCAGGATCAGGTGGTTGTCGGTGCCGCCGGAGACCAGGCTGTAGCCCAGGTCGAGCAGCGCGGCCGCGAGGGCCTTCGCGTTGGCCACGATCTGATGCGCGTAAGCGCGGAACTCGGGCTGGGCGGCCTCGTGCAGCGCGACCGCGATCGCCGCCGTGGTGTGGTTGTGCGGACCGCCCTGCAGGCCGGGGAAGACCGCCTTGTCCAGCGCCGAGGCGTGCTCAGCGGTCGACATGATCATCGCTCCGCGCGGGCCGCGGAGCGTCTTGTGCGTGGTCGTGGTGATGACGGCCGCATGACCGACGGGACTGGGATGCGCTCCGCCGGCCACCAGTCCCGAGATGTGCGCGATGTCGGCCACCAGGATGGCGCCGGTCTCCGCGGCGATCTCCGCGAACGCCGGGAAATCGATCGTCCGGGGAATGGCCGTACCGCCGCAGAAGATCACCTTGGGCCGCTCACGGCGGGCCAGGTCCCGCACCTCGTCGAAATCCACCCGGCCGGTGTCCGCCCGCACCCCGTACTGAACGGACCGGAACCACTTGCCGGTGGCCGACACCGGCCAGCCGTGCGTCAGGTGCCCGCCCATCGGCAGGGCCATCCCCATCATGGTCTCGCCCGGCTGCAGGAAGGCCAGGTAGACGGCGAGGTTGGCCGGCGAGCCCGAGTACGGCTGGACGTTGGCGTGCTCGACGCCGAAGATGGCCTCGGCGCGCTGGACCGCGAGCCTCTCGATCGGGTCGATGAACTGCTGCCCCTCGTAGTACCGGCGGCCCGCGTACCCTTCCGAGTACTTGTTGGTCAGGACCGTGCCGGCGGCCTCCAGGACGGCGAGCGAGACGTAGTTCTCCGACGGGATCAGCCGGATCTTCTCGGATTGCCGCCTGGCCTCGTTCTCGATCAGCCCGGCGATCTCCGGGTCGGTGCTGGCCACATGCGGGATAGGCGGCTGGTGCATGGCGACCTCCTGGAGCATGACGGTACATACGGCACGACGGCGCGCGGCAACGTCGGCCGATGCCCGCGCCAGGTTCCTATCCCCATCATGCCGAACGGCACCTGCGGCGTACACGCCCGGGACGGGCCAGCCGCCCGCCAGGCGGTGGCGGAACCAGGCACGCCCAGCTGCGGGAAGGCACCTGCTGGATGCGCCGGGTCTCCGGGCGGTTTCCTATGCCAGCGTGAGGTCGGTCTCCGGAAAATCGTCACCGACGAACAGCAGGGGCTCGTCTGCCAGCCGCGCGACCGCGTAGGTCAGGCAGTCTCCGAAGTTCAGCCGGGCCTTGTGCCGGCCCCTGCCGAACCGCAGATAGGCGTCGACGGCTTCGCGCCAGTGCTCCTCACCAAACGGGATCTCCACGATGCCGAACTCGCCAAGCAGGCGGATGACAAGGTCACGCGAGTCCAGGCCGAGCCTCGACGCCAGCAGCAGCCCCGTCTCGGCGAGGGTCGGCGTGCCGATTCCCGCCGACGGCGCGCCTGCCAGCTTGGCGATGAGTTCCTGGTGCCCGGGCTCACGGAAGGTGATGGCGACGAGCGCCGAGCTGTCGACGATCACACGCCCTCCGGGCCGTAGCCAAGGATTTCGTCCTCCTCGCCCCTGCTGAGGTGGCGGCCGAGCTGGTCTTCCGGTATCCGGGGCCAAACCTCACGCTCCAGGAACCGCAGCGCGTGTCCCGCCCGGTCGCCGGGGCTGATCCGGTAGGCGAGACGCTGACGTCGCTCCGCGAGCGCACGGCGGATGGCTTCGGTCTTGGACTCCCCCGTCATGCGCGCCACCTCGGTTGCGAGTCGCTCGACCTCTTCGTTCTTAATGTTAAGAGCCACGTCCCGGATGTTACACCAAATTTCTACCATGGTGTAACGAACTGACGGGCATCCTCCGGGCCGGGCACGGCCTCAGCGCGGAGGATCCGGCCCGTCCCGGCGTGCGGATCCGCCACGCTGATCAGTAAGTTGCGAGCAGCAGGGAGTTGCGAATCGGGGGCGGCATGCGGGTCGGGCAGATCGTCATCGACGTGGCGCCGCTGCGGGAGAGCCGCGATTTCCGCTGGCTGTTCGCCGGACGGATGGCGTCGATGGTCGGCAACGCGCTGGCGACCGCCGCGGCGAACTGGCAGGTCTACGGGCTGACCCACTCCTCGCTCGAGGTTGGCCTGGTCAGCCTGGCCGACAGCGCCGGGATGCTGGTCGGCCTGATGGCCGGCGGCGTGCTGGCCGACCGTCATGACCGGCGCAAGCTGCTCACCGTCGTCCGGATACCGCAGGCGCTGCTTGCCGCGATGCTGATGCTGAACAGCCTGCTCCCGCACCCGGCACTGTGGCCGATCTACGCGATCGCCCTGGCGATCGGCCTGACGGCCGGGCTCAGCGCCCCGGCGTCGACGGCGGCGCTGCCCGCCCTGGTCGGCCCGGGGCAGCTGGCGGCGGCTGCCGCATTGGGCTCGATGAGCGGGCAGCTGGCGAACCTCGGCGGCCCCGCGCTGGCCGGGGCGCTGATCGCCGGCCCCGGCCTGGCCGTGTGCTATGCCATCGACGCGGCCGGCTTCGCCGTCTTCGGCATCGCCGTCCACTTCGTCCGCCCGCTGCCGCCCGCTCCGGGTGGCCAGCGGCCGGGGCTGCAGGCGCTGGCCGACGGGTTCCGGTACGTACGGCAAAACGGCGTCATCGGCGGCATGCTGCTCATCGACACCAGCGCGATGATCTTCGGGATGCCGTCCGGTCTGTTCCCCGCGCTGGCGAGCGAGCACTTTCACGGCGGGCCGGCCACCTTCGGTCTGCTGGCTGCGGCGCCGGCCGCAGGCGCCATCATCGGCGCGGCCGCCAGCGGCTGGACGAGCCACGTGCGGCGGCCGGGCCTGGTGGTGATCGGGGCGGGCACGCTGTGGGGTGCCGCCATCGTCGGCTTCGGCCTGGCCGGCAGCCTGGCCCTGGGACTTGCGTTCCTCGCGCTGGCCGGAATGAGCGACCTGATCTCCGAGGTGCTGCGGAACGCCCTGCTGCAGCACTACACGCCCGACCAGCTGCGCGGCAGGGTGAGCAGCCTGTACCTGGCGCAGGTCAACAGCGCCCCGGCGCTCGGCAACGTCGAGGCTGGCGGGGTCGCCCAGCTGTTCACGCTGACCACCTCCGTCGTCAGCGGCGGCCTCGCCTGCGTCGCCGGCGCCCTGCTGCTCGGCGCCATGATCCCGGCGCTACGGCACGCCACGCTGCGCCCGCTGCCCCCTGGCGCGGTTCCCGGGGCCGATCCCGCCGCCGAAGCCGCCGCCGGGTCGGTCGGCAGCCGGAGGGACGGAACTCGCCGGTGTCCCCGCCGGAACGCTAGCCGCGGGCGAGGCTCCGGTAGATCCCGGTGAGCGCCCACCAGGTCGGCCACCGCGCCACCGCGCCACCGCGCCGCTGCGGCAGCTGTAGCCGCCGCAGGTGCCGAATTCACCCGGAGAGCGTCCAGCGCACGACCTCGGTCATGCACAATTATCCTCGGGCGCCTGTAGCTCAGATGGACAGAGCAGCTGCCTTCTAAGCAGCCGGCCGCAGGTTCGAGTCCTGCCAGGCGCGCCACAGACGGGAGCTCACAGCCACTGGCGGCATGGCGGCCGGCCTGCGGCATGGCCTGAGGAGGGGAATTGAAAGGTTCCGGTGATCCCGGCAATGGCCCTCCCACTGCGACGCGACCCCGCACGGCGATCGGCGCCGGGCCGGTCGGCGTGGCCGGGATCCTGATACTCGGGCTCCTTCTCGCCGGCGCCTCGCTGCTCGCCTTGTACAGCTTGTGGAGGTTCTGGCCGGCCGCGCCGTCAGCCGCCGGAATCTCCCCGGCGACAGCGCGATTCAGCTATTTTGGCTGGCACCTCTCGCTGCCGGGGTACCAGCAGTTCTTTGTCATCGCGGCCATAGCCGGCGCCCTGGGCGGGCTGCTGCATAGCCTCCGGTCGCTGTCGTCCTATGTCGGCGAGCGGTATCTGTTCCGCAGCTGGCTCCTGTACTACGCGCTGCTGCCCGTGGTGGGCGCCATCCTGGCCACCCTTGTGTACGTCTTGCTGCGGGCGGGGCTGCTGCCCGGCGAGACGGCGTCCAGTCAGCCGAACCCGTACGGGATCGCCGCGATCGCGGGACTGGTAGGCCTCTTCTCCGGACAGGCCGCCGAGAAGCTGGAAGCCGTCTTTGATCTCATCTTCACCAAGACTGGCGACGTCTTCGAGTCGGTCCGATCGCTCCCGGAAATCGCGCTGCCGGCGATCACCGGCTTGGACCCAGGTCAGGGCGGGCCGGGAACGCCGGTCACGATCAGCGGCAATGACCTGGCCTCCGTGACGGGCGTGATGTTTGGCGGCGCGGACGCTGCCTCGTTCACGATTAACTCGTCGCGTCAGGTAACGGCCGTGGTCCCCGCCGGTGCCGTGACCGGTGCCATTACCCTGCGCGCGGGCCAGCACGAGGTGACGAGCGAGCGGGAGTTCACCGTCACCGCGTAGGCCAGGGCCGCGGCGCACCCAACCGGGCCGGCCTCCTTGTACTGTGCAGACCATGGACGACTCACCGGAGCCTGACGCCGGATCAGAGCGGCGCCCGCCCCGTCGCGGCCGGATGGTGGCGGCCGGCCTGCTCGCCGTCGCCGTCGTCGGCGGCGTGACCATCTGGGGCGTGAGCCATCCTGGGTCCTATGGCACCTCCCGCGACGGCTGCGTGACCGTCAGCATGCCGAGTTCCACCGGCGGGGCACTCATGCACGGCTGCGGGGCCACTGCCCGGGCCATGTGCCGCGAGGCGTTCGCCGGCCATGGCAAGCTCGCGCTGGCCACGCAGCCGCAGTGCCGCCTGGCCGGCCTGGCGCCCCGGCCGCCAGCCACCCACTCCGGCGGCTGACGCCAGCCGGGATCAGCGCCCCGGGCCCGAGGTCAAGGCCCGGGCCGGGGCTAGTGACCGCTGTCCGCCGCGGGCGCGCCCGGATGGCAGCGCGCCCCGGCAGGCGGCGGCACGTCGAGCGTCGGGTTCGCGCCGAAGAAGCCGGACGGCCGCAGGCTGAACCCGCACCGGGCGACGGGCATCACGGGCCAGTCCTCCGGCCGCGGGAAATGAGTCGGCCCGAAGGTATGCCACAGCACGATGTCCGCGCCGTCGATGTCGCGGTCGCCGGCGATGAACCGCGGGATGCCCGCTCCGCCCGGATGCTGGTTCACGAAGTCGCCCGCGGGATAACGATGCGACGGGTCGTACCGGGTGACCCACAGGTGGTTGGTGGCGAACCCGGCCCTGGCGCGCAGCGAGGACCCTTGGGCGGCGAGCAGCACCGGCGCGGCCTCCGGGTACAGGGTGAACCCGGTGGGCTGGCCAAGCCGGTTCGTCGCCTCGGAACTGAGCACGCGCCAGGCCCGGCCGCGTTCCGGCGCGGCCCGCCGTCCCGCCTCGGACTCGCGGGAGAGCCGCGTCACCGTCTGGACGAGCGCATTGCCGTACGGGTTCTCCGGGCCGGCGGGGCAGCCGCTCACGTCGATCTCCTCGACGGCGTTGGCCGCCCCGTCGACCGTCATATCGAGCCGCGCGCAGAACAGGTGCTGATGGGCCGGAGCGCCCAGGCCCGGCGCCACCTCCGTCGAATGCGGGTAGCCGTCGCCCGGGTAGGCGGACGTGAACAGCACCCCGGTCAGCTTCACCTCGCACTCGATGGTGCCGTCCAGGTAGAAGTACCAGTAGAAGCCGTAGTCGTAGTTGCCCACCGTGGTGAAGAACGAGATAACCAGGCGGCGCTGACGGCGGGACTGGGCGGATCCGCTGAAGATGTCGCTGTGCTTCCAGAGGATGCCGGAGTCCTCCTCGTGCACGCACACGGCGTTGCTGATCGTGCGCGGCTCGCCGTGATCATCGGTGACCGTGGCGTCCAGGTAGGCGATCTCGCCCAGGCAGTCGCAGCCCGCCTCCAGCGAGTTCGCCCACTTCCCGACCAGGTACTCGCCGGAGTCGAAGTACGTCTGCCAGTACCGGAACACCGGATCGCCGTAGGGCACCACCATCTCCGGGATGGATGCCCGGTAGATCACCGGGCGGCGCCGGCCATGGTCGTCAAGGCCGATCTGGTGCAGCGTCAGCCCCTCGCGGGCGTCAAAGCCGATCCGCAGCGACCAGCCCTGCCACTCCAGCGCGTTGCCGTCGAGCGTGAAGCTCGCCCCCTCCGGCTGGGTGATCTCGACCGGCCGCAGGGTGGTGCGGAACGGTCCCCGCACGACCGGGTCGTCGTAGTCGCCGGACTCCTGCGGCACCGGCAGGTCGAGCTCGTCGACCAGCCTGAAGACCCGCCGTTCGATCAGGTCGACGTACGCGGCCACGCCGTCCACCGGATGGGCCCAGGCCAGGTCGTGCTCACCGGCCTGGACGAACGCGAGCACCCGGACCATCCGGCGCGCCTGCTCGTCCGGGACGCCGAACGAGCCTGCCGTCAGCGGGCAGGCCCTGATCGCCCCGGTATCGGTCAGGCCCCGGCGCGCCATGGCGGCGCGCCAGCCCGGGTCGGCGCGCACGATCTCCTCGGCCAGCGCGAAGTCCTGGTCCAGGATCGGCACCCGGCCGTCGGTCAGCGGGTCCAGGGTGCGGCTCGCGATGACCTGGTTCTCGGTGAGCGACACGACGACATCGCTCGACTCGCCGGTGATGACGTCGATCAGGAACGCCCGCAGCCGGCGATCCGGCCGAGTGCCCGGGCCGCCGTTCGCGCTGGCCGGCGCGCCGGTGCCGTCCGCCGGGCCGGCCGAGTACGCCAGCACGTCATCCTTCGGCGGCTCCTCGAGCCCGTAGTAGGCGAACCTGGCCGACTCCGTCAGCAGCCCGGCCGCCGCCATGATGTCCCGGCCCGCCAGGAATTCGGCCGCGCTAGCCGGGTCAAGCGGATGCGCGGGATCCGAGCGGGACGCCTCGTCCGCGCGGACGGCGGTGTCGGTCATGGCAGGTCTCCCGTGGAGCGAAACGGAGCCCGGCGGCGGACGCGGATGCCGCCGCCGGGCCGGAGGGGTTATTCGTCGGCGACGATCGAGCCGACCCGGTCAGCCAGGCCGGGGTCGCGCTTGACCAGCCACATGGAGTAGATGACGGACACCACGATGACGCCCAGTGCGGCGAACGGGAACCAGTCGAAGGGCTGGGGCTGCGGCGGCTTGCACAGGTAGTAGACCGGGACGGCGATGGCGGCCATGCCGAGCACGGGCAGCACCACGTGCTTGATGACGTTGAACTCGGCCGGGCGGTACTTCCGGTAGTAGAACGGCAGGGCCAGGTTGGCCAGGAAGTACACGACCAGGATCAAGATCGTGCCCATCGTGCTGGAATCGATGAAGAAGTTCAGCGCGCTCAGGCTGTTGCCGTGCCCGCCGATCCAGTGGCCGAGGGCCCAGCCCAGGGTGATGACCCCGGCGATGCCGACAAAGATGATGATGGCGTTGACCGGTGTCCGGCGGACCGGGTGGACGTAGCCGATCCAGCCGGGCAGCAGGCCTTCGCGGCCGGCATTGAAGATCAGCCGGCACTGCGAGTTGACCGCGGCGATGAGCACGCCCAGGGTGGAGGTCAGCCCGGCCAGGTACGCGATGAAGGCCAGCCAGGCGGCCACACTGTGGGCGACGTAGATGAACGGGATGGCGGCGTTGGCGAGCGCCGTGGCGTTGTAGCGGAAGCCGGTGACGGTGGAGTAGGCCAGCAGCAGGTACGTGAACGCCATGAGGGCGATCGACGTGTACACGGCCCGAGGCACGTTGCGCCGGGGGTTGGTGGTCTCCTCGGCCAGCGCCGCCGAGTTCTCCCAGCCGATGAACAGGTAGATGCCCAGCGGGAAGGCGAGGGCCAGGCCGCTGAAACCGTTTTTGATGTGGCTGGGCTGGAACGGCACGGCGCTGAGGTGGCCGCCGTTCTTGATCAGCACGGCGATCGACACGACCAGCAGCACCACTATTTCGAAGGCGAAGAAGAAGCCGGCCAGCTTGGTCGACACGGCCACGCCGCGGAACATCATGAACATGGCGCCGGCGGTGAAGACGGCGGAGAAGATGATCCAGGGGATGCTCACCTTCAGGTAGAACTGGATCATCATCGACAGGAACCCGCCAGAGATGACCAGCACCGACGAGATCGCGATGATGTACCCGGCGCCGCACAGCAGCGCGGTGGTCACCGCGCTGGTGCCGCCGAACGTCTTGCCCACGAAGGTGATGAAGCCGCCGGTCGACGGGTGCGCCCGGGAGAACTGCGACAGCGTGTTGCCGAGCAGCGCGATGGCGACGATGGCGACGATCACGACCAGCGGCGAGGCGATGCCGGCCGCGATCACGATCCCCGCGAAGCCGAAGTAGAAGCTGTAGGCCGGGCCGATGTTCGCCATCGTCGAGGCAGAAATGTCCACCAGGCCGAGCGCGCCCCGGTTAAGCCGGTCCGCCGATTCCGGCGCCTTGGTCTCAGAGAACGGAACGGAACCCGCTTCGCTCATGTCCACTCCTGTCGTCGGCCGCCGCAGCGGCGGTACACCCTGAGGACCTTCTGCTGCGATCTTTCCTCTTTGGCCTGATCCTCGCCAGACCATCAACGTCACATCGGGATTAAGTTCGGGCTCGGCTGGGACTCAATATCGGCTGGGACTCAATAAAGGCCACGGCTGTGGCTCAGTAGGGGTAATGCGCGGGCCCCGGCGTCACGGTCAGCCAGCGCCGCTCGGTGAACTCCTCGATATTCGCGTCGCCGCCGGAGCGACCGCCGAGCCCGGACTGGCCGACCCCGCCAAAGGGGGCGAGGGCCTCGTCCTGCGGCGTGGCGTCATTGACGTGCACCATGCCGGCGCGAAGGCCCCTGGCAAGGCGGATGCCCCGGTACGGATCGCCGGTCAGGACCGAGTTCACCAGGCCGTAGGCGGTGTCGTTGGCGACGTCGAGCGCCTCCTGGTCATCGTCGACCACGAGGACGGGCGCGATCGGCGCGAAGATCTCCTCGTCCCACAGCCGCGTGCCGCGGCCCGCGCCGGTCACCACGGTCGGCCGGAAGAACGGCCCCTCGCTGGTGCCGCCGGCCGCGATCAGGGCGCCGGCCGCCACGGCATCGTCGAGCAGCTGCTGAGCGCGGGCCTGCTGCCGGGCGTTGATCATCGGGCCGAGCCCGACGTTCTCGGTCACCGTGTTGCCGACGGCAATGGCGTCGGCCCGTGCCGCGAGCCCGGCGATATAGGCGTCGGCGAGCCCTCGCTGGACGATATGGCGCCCTGCCGTGATGCACGTCTGGCCCTGGTAGTGGAAGCTCGACCAGGCGCCAATCATGGTGGCCTGCTCGAGGCCGGCGTCGTCGAGCACGATCAGCGCGTTGTTGCCGCCGAGCTCCAGCGAGACCTTCTTGAGCAGGCCGCCCGCGTCCCGCGCGATCTGGCGGCCGACATGAGTGGATCCGGTGAAATGAATCATCGAGATGTCCGGGTGCGTGACCAGCCGCTGGCCGGCCTCGACGTCGCCGGGCAGCACCTGCAGGATGCCCGGCGGCGCTCCGGCGGCGGCGAAGAGCTCGGCGATCGCCAGCCCGCCGCTGGCCGGGGTCTCCGGTGACGGCTTGATCAGCACCGCGTTGCCGAGTGCCAGGGCCGGCGCGATCACCCGCATGCCGAGGACCAGCGGGAAATTCCACGGGGTGATGGCGCCGACCAGCCCGACGGGGATCCGCTCGGAGAGCGAGAACCGGCCGGGGTGGCCGGAGGGGAGCACCTCGCCGATCGCGCGGGAGGCCAGGCCGGCCGCCTCCGTGAGCTCGCTCGTCGCGGCCGAGATCTCATAGTCCGCCTTGCCGCCGATCGAGCCGGTCTCGCGCATGATGAGCTCGCGGAACGACTTCGCCCGGCCGCCGAGCGCCGCGGCCACATCGCGCAGCAGGCCGGCCCGGTCCGCGTAGGTCCGCTCGCTCCACGCGCGCTGAGCTGTCTTCGCCGTCGCGACCGCGCTGTCGACGTCCGCCTCGGTGGCGAGCCCGGCCCGTGCGAAGATCTCGCCGGATGCCTTGTCCCGCACCCCGATCGTGCCGCCGCCCGCCGGGCGGCGGAATGCCCCGTCGGTGAACAGGCACTCCTGCCATTCCTGGTCGTGAGATCCCACGGCACGCTCCGAGTCGTCAGCGGATGGGCAAGCGCTTTCCCATTCAGTGGGAAAGTACTCTGCCCCCGCTGGCGCGCGCAAGGGACCGCCGGCAGGCATTGCCGTCAGCCGGGCGAGCGGGTCGTGCTCTCGCGCAGGATCACCTCGCCGGGTACCGGAATGACCCGGGGCCGGTCAGGGGCGGCCTCGGTGAGCACGAGACTGGCCGCCATCTCGCCCATCCTGGTCAGCGGCAGCCGGACAGTGGTGAGCGCCGGGTAGACATCGCTCGCGGTGACGATGTCATCGAAGCCGGCCAGCGCGACGTCGCCGGGGACCGAGTGACCGCCCGCCCGCAGCCGCGCGAGCGCGCCGATGGCCATCACGTCGGTCACGGCGAATACGCAGTCCGGCAGCTGGCTTCCGCTGGCCAGCACGGTACTCATGGCCTGGTAGCCGCCGTCACGGGTGAGCTCGCCATGGATGACGTCGCGCGGATCCAGCGACACGGACCAGGCCCGCAGGCCCGCCGTGAATCCCGCCAGCCGGTCGCGTGCGGTGAGCAAGCCGCGCGGGCCGGCCAGCACGGCGAAGCTGCGGTGGCCCTGGGCAACGAGCGCGCCGGCCAGGGCGGCGGCGGCCGCCGCGTTCTGCGGCGCGATCGTGTCGACGCCGAGCAGGTCCTGCCCGACGGTAACGACCCGGCCGCCCGAGCGCCTGAAAGCATCGATTTCGCCGCGCAGGCCCGCGCGGACCGCGGCGTCGTCGGACCTGCTGCCGATAAGTATCACGGCACGGGCGCGCTGCGCCCGCATGAGCGCGACGTACTCGCGCTCCCGCATCTCGCCACCGGACGTGCTGGACAGGCACACGAGCAGCTGGCGCGAGTAGGCGACCTCGATGAGCCCGGCAGCGATCGAGGAGAAGTACGGGTCTGCGATGTCATGCACAACGACGCCGATGGTGCTGCTCTGCCCGGTCGCGACCGCCCTGGCCTGGAGGTTGGCGGTGTATCCGAGCTCCGCCACGGCCAGCCGCACCCGGTCGATCATGTGCTGCCCGACCCGGCGCGGACCCTCGCTGACCACTCGTGAGGCGGTCGTCAGCGACACCCCGGCCCGGTCGGCCACGTCCTGCAGGGTCACGCGCCCGACGTCCGGTGTCCCGGCGTCCGGTGTCCCGGCGTCCGGTGTCCCGGCGTCCGGTGTCCCGGCGTCCGGGTGGCCGCGACGCCTGCGCCCGGGTCCAGCCTCCGTCACTGCGTCTCCCCCATCGTGACCCGGGACACCAGGGTCCGGCCGGCGCGTGCCGGGGCTTGACCCGGCTTTCCAGCCAAGCCTAGTCTTGGAAAGTGCTTTCCAAGGCTGGGCGGGTCAGCTCCGCGGACCGTGCCCGAGGAGTGATCCATGTCGCGCAAGGCGGTCCGCATCGCCATGAACGGCGTCACCGGCCGGATGGGCTACCGGCAGCACCTAGTCAGGTCGCTGCTGGCGATTCGCGACCAGGGCGGGGTACTGCTCGATGACGGAACGGCCATCTTCCCTGAGCCTGTGCTGGTCGGGCGCAGCGCGGAGCGGCTGCGCGAGATCGCCGAGCGGCATGGCATTAAGCGCTGGACGACCAGCCTGGACGAGGTACTCGGCGACCGGAGTATCGACATCTACTTCGACGCCCAGGTCACCAGCGCCCGCGAGCAGAGCCTGCGCGAGGCCATCGCGGCCGGCAAGCACGTCTACGCCGAGAAGCCTGCCGCAGGCTCGCTGGACGGCGCGCTGCGGCTCGCGCGCGCCGCGCGCGAGGCCGGGATCGTGCACGGCGTGGTGCAGGACAAGCTCTTCCTGCCGGGGATCATCAAGCTTCGCCGGCTTATTTCGGAGGGCTTCTTCGGCCGCGTTCTCTCGGCGCGGGTTGAGTTCGGCTACTGGGTATTCGAGGGCGATGGGGTCGCCTCGCAGCGACCCTCCTGGAACTACCGCGAGGACCGCGGCGGCGGCATCGTCCTCGACATGTTCCCGCACTGGCAGTACCTGCTTGCGGACCTCTTCGGCCCCATCGCGGCGATCTACGCGCGACGCGCGACGCACGTCCCGGTTCGCTGGGATGAGAGCGGCGCTCGCTACGACGTTACGGCGGAGGACGCCGCTTACGCGATTCTCGAATTCGACAGCGGGGCCGTCGCCTCCGTTAATTCCTCATGGGCGGTCCGCGTCAACCGCAGGGAACTGGTGGAGCTGCAGGTCGACGGCACTGAGGGCAGCGCGGTAGCCGGCCTGCGCGGCTGCGCGGTGCAGGACCGGGCGAGCACGCCGGTGCCGGTGTGGAACCCGGACCTGCCCGATCCGATCGACTACCTGGCGCAATGGACGGACGTGCCGGACGACGGGCCCTTCGACAACGGCTTCAAGGTCCAGTGGGAGCTGTTCCTCAGGCATGCGGTGGCCGGCGCTGCGTTCCCGTGGGATCTCGCCGAGGGCGCCAGGGGCGTCCAGCTGGCCGAGCTCGCCATGCTGTCATCGGCCGAGGGACGGCGCGTCGAAGTGACCCGGCTGGACGTGTGAGGTGACGGCGATATGCGCCGGACTGACCCCCCTGGACGTGTGAGGTGACGGCCAGCATCCGGCTGCCAGGGCGGGCCGGTCCCACCCGGGTTCCCGATCCCGGCTGGCCGCGCGGCCATCCGCCGCCCCGGTCACGGCGGGTCTACGCGGCGCCGCATGTCGCCGCGCTCGCCGACGGCAGCATCGACTGGCAGTCCACGCTGGACTTCCGCGATCACCTGTGGACGCACGGGTTCGCCGTCGCCGAGGCCATGGACACCGCACAGCGGGGCATGGGCCTGCCCTGGGATCAGGCGCGGGAGCTCATCAGCTACTCAGCCGAGCGGGCCGGCCGGCGCGGTGCCCTGATCGCCTGCGGCGCGGGTACCGATCAGCTGCCCGCCGGCGACGCGCACGCGCTCACGGCGGTTGCGCGCGCGTACGAGGAGCAGATGGAGCATGTCCAGTCGGCCGGCGCCCGGGTGATCCTGATGGCCAGCCGCGCACTGGCGGTGAGCGCCAGGACGAGTGGCGACTACCTGGATGTCTACGGCTACCTGATCAAGCAGGCCGAGCGGCCGGTGATCCTGCACTGGCTGGGCGAGGCCTTCGACCCGCTGCTGCGGGGCTACTGGGGCGCGGCCGGCTTCGACGCCGCCGCTGACACGGTGATCGAGCTGATCAGCCGATCGGGCGGGCACGTCGACGGCATCAAGCTGTCCGTCCTAGACGCGGGCCGCGAGGTCGCGCTGCGCCGCCGGCTGCCGGCCGGCGTCCGCCTCTACACGGGAGACGACTTCAACTATGCCGGCCTGATCAAGGGCGGACCGGAGGGGCACAGTGACGCGCTGCTCGGCGTGCTCGCCGCCATCACGGCGCCGGCCGCGGCTGCGCTGCAGGCGCTGGACGCCGGCGACGATGCCCGGTACGACGCGATCATGGCGCCGACCGTGCCGCTGAGCCGGGCCATCTTCGAGGAGCCGACGGCCAGTTACAAGGCCGGGATCGCCTTCCTCGCCTGGCTGAACGGCCTGCAGCCCCGTTATGCGATGCTCGCGAGATTCCAGGACCGGCGGCCCGCGACCCACCTGATCCGGGTGTTCGAGCTCGCGGCCGCGGCGGGCGCCCTGCTCGAGCCCGGCCTGGCGGTCGAGCGGATGAACCGCTACCTGGCCGGGGAATCCCGGCGGTGATCGGGGTCAGCCGCCTGTCGATGAACCAGGTCACGGTCAGCAGGCTGAGCCTCACGCAGACCCTTGATCTGTGCCTGGAGCACGAGATTCCCGGCGTGGGCCTATGGCGTGACCGTGTCGCCGAGCTCGGAATCGGCGAGTCAGCCGCCGCGGTCCGCCGTTCAGGGCTGCGGGTATCGAGCCTGTGCCGCGGCGGCTTCTTCACTCATGCCGACCCGGCCGCGCGCCGTGCCGCGCTGGCTGACAATCTCGCCGCCGTGGAAGAGGCGGCCGCGCTGCGGGCGGACACGCTCATCCTGGTGTCCGGCGGGCTAGTGCCGGGAACGCGCGACCTAGGCCTGGCCCGCCGCATGATCAGCGATGCCGTCGGCGAGCTAGTGCCCCGCGCGCGAGACCTCGGCGTCCGGCTGGGCATCGAGGCCCTGCACCCGATGTTCTGCGCCGACCGGTGCGTGCTCACGCGGCTGGCCGACGCGGTCGACCTCGCCATGCTCTTTCCGGCCGACACCGTCGGCGTGGTCGTCGACACGTACCACGTCTGGTGGGATTCGCGGATCGCCGCCGATATCGCCAGGGCGCGGGGGCGGATCGTGGCCTATCAGGTCTGCGACTGGGTCGTTCCGCTGCCCACTGACATGCTGCTCGGCCGCGGCCACCTGGGTGACGGAGTGATCGACTTCGGGCCGATATCGCAGCACGTGCTGGCGGCGGGCTACGACGGCTTCGTCGAGGTCGAGATCATGAATCAGGACATCTGGGACGCGCCAGCGAGCCAGACGGCGACGACGGTGAAGACCAGGTTCGCTGCACTGCTCGGCTGAGCGCCGGGCAGTGCAGCGGGACGGCATCCGCCCGCGCAGTCCGGCGCAGGCCGGACTCAGCCCAGGCGCAGGCTGCCGGCAGGCACGCGGCGCCCGCTGCCGGGCGCCGACTGCAGAGTCAGAGCTTGGTCAGCTTGGTGAATGGCGACGTGATCCGAGCCTGCTGCGGGCCGAAATCGACCAGCACGGCGATGTCGTCCTCCACGCCGATGACCATGCCGAGGCCGTAGCGGTCATGCGTTACCTGGTCATGCATCGCGAAGTGCTCGATGGGCCGGGGCGGGGGGCGGTTGTTGAAGGGACTACTGGGCAGATAGCGCCGGTACTGGGCGCGGGGAGGATTCATCACTTCCAGTATGCGCCCATATGGCCGCCCCGCGGGTCTCGAATCGCCAACGGCTAATGACCGGGCGGCAGATTCTCGGCGGCGAGCCCGGATTAGCCGCGCCGTAACCCGTCCGATGTGACATTCCACGGCATCTAACCCGCCCGGATTCACATTGCACGGGTTGCGACGGCGGGCATCACTCCCCGGCGCTGGCGGGCGCCGCCTGCTGGCGGCTGAAGGCCTGCCGGGAGATCGGATGATCCGGGCCGAGGATCAGCGGGGCATTGGCGCTCTCGGCCTGCGCTGCCTGCTGGGCGAGTTGCGAGCCCGGCGTCGTGTAAAGGACGTGCACGCTGGCGTCGCCGCTGCCGCGCTTGCTGACCGGCGCGACCGCTGCGGGGTTGCCCTCCGCGTCGGACACCCAGAGCTGGAAATCGTCGTACTTGAACAGCTGGATGTCGGCGATGGGGGTCGGATAGTGATGCACCCCGCCGGGCTCCGGGTCGGCTGTGCCCGGGGCATCCGCCGGCCCGCCTGCCGCGGCCGCGCCGGAGGGGGCTGCGCCGGTCGATCCGGCTGCCGCGGCCGATCCATCCGCCGGGGACGCGCCGTCCGATCCATCCGCCGCGGCCGCGCCGTCCGATCCGGCTCCCGGGATCACGCCAGTGTGGAAGCCGGGATGCAGCGGCACCCCGGCGTTGAAGATCGAGTCTGTCCAGCGGGCGACTCCCGCCGCGTCGGTGATCGGCGCGTTGAGCAGCCCGTCAGGATCGAGTTGCTGTGCTACCTCGGGGGCGATCATGGCATAGAGGCGCCGCGCGTTCTGGCGGAGCAGGTCGACCTTCGCCGGATCCGCGCAGAACTGCGCCGACCACTCAATCCCGGCGAGATTGCGCACCATGAACCAGCCGGTGGCGTCCTTAAGCCACAGGCTGCCGCCGTGATGGTCCTGGTATGGCCCCGGCCCGTACACCAGCCCGGCGGACTGCCCGGCCAGCTGGTTCATCAGGGTCCGCGCGGCGACATACTCGGGCGAGTCCTGCCGCACGGGATGGGCCGGGATATCGACCGTCCACGAGTGCGCTTCTGATTCGGTGTGATCGGTCCCCGGATCTGGAGTGGTCACGGGTCTCCCTCCTGCCGCGGTGGCATCTCCCGGCACCCGCCGTGCCCGGTGCCGCACGGCCATATTGCGGACATCCTGTCATCAAGTTGCCGCCAGGTACCAGCGGTCACGGTGCCGACTGGCGGCGCACTCTCCGTTCTGCGTCCTTGTGGTCGTCGTGCGCGGCCCGACCGGCGCCGTCAGCGGCGCGGAACCGCGGCGGGGATCGCGACCGCGGGAGCGGCCGCCTGCGGAGCGGGGTGCCGGAGCGAGACCGCCGCGGCGGCCGAGGCCAGCGCGAGGGCGGCGATGACGATCCAGCCGTGCCGGAACGCCGACAGCTCGCCGGCCCTGCCCGCCGGGCTGCCCAGCACGGCCACCAGCACCGCGACGCCGATGGCCAGGCCGACTTGGCGGAGCATGTTCACGACGGCGGAGCCGCTGGCGAACGACTGCGGTGGCAGCGAGGCCGCCGCCGTGGCCATCAGCGTGGGCAGCGTCAGCCCGACCCCGATGCCGGTCAGGATCATGCCGCCGAGCATGTCGGCCGCGTAGTCGGGGCGCAGGCCCACCGCCAGCGCCCACCAGGTCGCGCCGGCCGCGAAGGCCGTCGAGCCGATCGCGATCACCGGGCCCGGGCCGAACCTGGCGATCAGGCGCCCGGCCACCAGGAAGGAGAAGAGCGGCACCATGATCGGGCCCGGCGCGATCGCCAGGCCTGTCTTCAGCGCCGACCAGCCCCAGACGTTCTGCTCCCACAGCACCACCGACAGCAGCATCGCCCCGAACGACGCCGAGAAGACCAGCGCGATCAGCGACGCCCCGGAGAAGCTGCGGACCCTGAGCAGCGCCGGGTCGATCAGCGGATTGTGATGCCGGGCGCAGTGTGCGGCGAACAGCGCGAGCAGCACAGCCGACGCCGCCAGCACGCCGGCCGTGAGCGGCGACGACCAGCCCCAGCTGCCGCCCTTGACCAGGCCCAGGGTAAGCGCCCCGACGCCCGCGGTGACCAGCGCGGCGCCGAGCGCGTCCGGGCGCGGGCCCGGGTGGCCGGGAGCATCCGGCAGCCGCAGCCAGCCGACGGCCAGCGCGGCCAGCCCGATCGGGACGTTGACCAGGAACACCCAGCGCCAGCTCACGGCGACGAGCAGGCCGCCGATCACCGGGCCGAATGCCGCCGCCACGCCGCCGGTCGCGGTCCAGGCGCGTACCGCGCCGCTGCGCCGCTCCGCCGGGTACGCGGCCAGCACCAGGCTCAGTGACGTCGGCGTGAGCAGGGCGGCGCCTGCCGCCTGCACCAGCCGGAAGGCTACCAGCATCGCGACGCTGGTGGCGGCGCCGCAGGCCGCGGACGCCACCGTGAAGATCGCCACGCCAAGCAGGAAGCCGTACTTGCGCCGGTGCCGGTCGGCCAGCCGCCCGAACAGCACGAGGAGCGAGGCATAGACGATGGCGTACCCGTTCAGCACCCAGGACAGGTCGCCCAGGCTGGCGGCTCCGAGGTCACGGGCGATCTGCGGCAGCGCGACATTCACGATGAACAGGTCGAGGCTGGCCAGGATCACGCCGGCGCAGACGATCACCAGCACGTGGGCGGGCGGGGCGTTCGTCTGGCGACCGGCGCGCGCTGCCTGGCTTAGTGAAGTCATAGCTAGACCCTACATAGTTGGCTTAGGCATACACAAGTCAGCTAGGATGCCAACGTGCCACACACCCTGCGGCTGACCGGGCCGCTGCATTCCAGGGACGCCTGGTCAGCGGACGCCTGCTCGATCCGGCGGGCCCTGGAGGTCGCGGGCACCCGGTCCGCGCTGCTGATCCTGCGCGAGGCCTTCTACGGCACCACCCGCTTCGACGACTTCGCCGCGCGAGCGGATGTCAGCGAGCCGGTGGCGGCGGCCCGGCTGCGGGATCTCGTCGACCACGGCCTGCTGGAGCGCGAGCCCTACCGGGAGGCCGGCCAGCGCACCCGCATGCAGTACCGGCTGACCGAGCGCGGCGCCGAGCTGTTCCCCGTGCTGGTGGCGCTGATGCAGTGGGGCGATCGCTGGCTGGCGCCGGACGGGCCGCCGGTGGAGCTGCGTCATCGCGGCTGCGAGCGGCCGGTCCGGGCCGAGCTACGGTGCGACCAGGGCCATCAGCCGGCCGTCGAGGACCTCGACCTGATCGTCGGCCCCGGCGGCGGCATGGCGGCGGAGGATCCCGATCCGCGCGCCATCGCCGCCGGTGCGCGGCTCACGCCGCCGGGCCGAACTGGCTGACGCAGCCGAAGCGGCCGGGCCGGGCCGGGCGGTCAGCGGTCGATGGCGACAAGCTCGGGGCGCAGGCACGCGTGGCCGGCCTGAGCCGGCTCCCCGGCCGCGGCCGCCGATCCGGCGAGGCCCGCGGCCGCTGGCTGGCTGGCGCCCAGGCTGGCGCAGGAGGTGATGAGCATGGTGCCGCTCGCCGGGCTGGCGCTGCCGCCGACGCCGACGCCGGACAGGTCAACGAAGTAATGCGGCCAGGGCAGCGGGGACGCCGTCCAGACCACCCGCTGGCTCGTGACGTCGTACCCCCACGCGTCGCCGGCCGCCCCCTGGTCCAGGCCGATCGCGACGCCGTCGCGGACGTCATAAAGGCCGGATGCGCCGGGGGTGACGCTGCGCCTGGCTCCCGTCACCGGGTCAACCCCGAGCAGCGCGGCGCCCCTGGTGAGGTACAGCCGCCCCCGTACCTCGTCGGCGCTCTGCGGAATCGCGCCGGCTCGCGCCCAGAGCCGCTGCCCGGTCGACCCGCTGTAGGCGGTGACCCCGCGCGCCCCGGAGAACAGCACCACGCCGTCGAACGCGCCGCTCAGCGTGCCGGCGAACGAGCGGCCATGCGGCCGGATCACCCGCTGCGCCCCGGTCCGCAGGCTGATCTGCCGCAGCGCGGTGACGGGCGCCGTGCCCAGGTAGCCGCCAGCCGAGATCGTGACGTACAGGTCACCGCCGTCGACCCGCCAGGCCTGGTGCAGCCGGCCCGTCCGCCGCCGCCACCGGATCCTGCCGGTCCTGTTGTCATAGCTGGTCACCGCGCCCGGGCCGACGATCACGGCGACAGCGGAGCTGGCCGCCACCGCGCCGCCGTACACCGCCGCCGGGTAGGCCCGCACCCTCGTGCCGGCCCGGGCGCGCAGCACGACCTCACGTCGCACCGGCCCGCGGCGCGCCCGCGGCACGCTGACGCCGGCTGTCACGACGCCCGGCCAGGCCTGCACGGACACGATCGACGCGCCGGCCGGGAATCCGCTCAGCGCCGTGGTCCACAGCGGGGCCCCGGTGCGGAGGTCATAGCCGGTGACTGTCAGGCCGAACCCGATCGCGGCAACCCGGCCGCCTTCCGCCACGAATGCCTGTCCCCGGGTCGCCGTGGTGCCGCCGGTATCGCTCGCCGTCCACGAGCCCGGCAGGACGCGGCTCCACAGGAGCTTTCCGGCCGCCCCGCAGCGCTGCCCCGAGCAGCCGCCGGCCGCCGACCCCGACGCGTGGCCGGGAATGACGGCGGCACCGGCGAGCATTACCGCGAGAATCACTCGCCGCGTCCATCCGGCCGATCCGCGTGCCAGCCTCACCGCTCCTGCTCGACCCTTCCGGCTTCCCCGTGGCGCGCTTCCCGGCCGCTGCCCGCCGGGCAGGCTCCGGCGCCACCACATCGGCCTATTCTGCCCCGGCCGGAGGCTGACGTCCGGCACCGCGGTGATCTTAACGATCCATAACGGGGATCTGGGCGCCGGTGTCGTGGCCGGGCGCGCCCGCAGTAGCGTTGGCCGAGGCCCACCCAAACCGCGTCAATGAGGGGACAGGAACCATGACTGATCGGGCACCGCTGCCTCACGATTTCCTGCCGCAGGTGCCGTCGTTTACCGTGACGAGCGAGAGCGTGGCCTCCGCCGAGCAGATGAGCGACGCGCATGTCTACAACGGATTCGGCATGTGCGGCGAGAACGTGTCCCCCCAGCTGAGCTGGCACGGGTTCCCGGCGGAGACCAAGAGCTTCGCGGTGACCTGCTTCGACCCCGACGCCCCCACCGGATCGGGATTCTGGCACTGGCTCGTCTTCGACATCCCGGCGTCGGTGACCGAGCTGGCGGCCGGAGCGGGCGAGGGCGGCGGAGCCGGCCTGCCGGAGGGGGCGTTCTCCGTGCGCAACGACTACGGCACCAGGGACTTCGGCGGCGCGGCGCCGCCGGCCGGCGACCCGCCGCACCGCTACGTGTTCACCGTGCACGCGGTGGACACCGAGTCGCTCGGGATCGACTCGGACGTCTCCCCCGCCGTGGCCGGATTCAACCTCGGCTTCCACACCCTCGCCCGGGCCACGATCATCCCGGTCTACGGGCACTGACGGCACCGCCGCGCCCGCCGATCAGCCGGCCCGGTCAGCCGGCCCGGTCAGCCGGGCAGGCTTTCGAGAACCTGACGCTCCTTCTCCGGATCAAGCCCGGTTCCCGGCCGGGCGGGCGGGTACCCCTCGGCCTGAATCCAGCGCCAGGTGGCGGCGATGGTCTCGGCCACCGGACGGCAGCTCAGTCCCGCGGCGTACGCGGCGGCGACGTTGCCGTCGTGCAGGCCAGCGGCCTCGCCGGATGGCGGCACCCAGATCGGCAGCTCGGTCCACGCCTCGATGCCCGCCGCCTCGATCACCTCGGGGGCGACCCAGACCAGCCGGGCGCTCGAACCCGTCACGCGGATCGCCGCCTCGAGCAGGCCGGCCATGGTCGCGTGACCCGGCTGGCTCACCGTGTTGAACACGCCGCCGATCCCGCGGCCGGCCGCCGTCAGCATCCAGGCGGCCAGGTCGCGGCAGTCGATGAACTGCAGCGGGCGTTCCGGCGGCCCCGGCGCGAGCACGTCGCCGCCGCGCTCGATCCGTCCCAGCCACCACGGCATCCGGCCGACGATCTCGTAGGGCCCGAGTATCAGCCCGGCGCGCGCGAGCAGCGCCCGGCCGCCGAACGCCTCCAGGGCCGCGAGCTCCCCGCCCCGCTTGGCCGCCGCGTAGTCCGCGCTGCCGTCGTCGCCGGGGTCACCGGCGACGACGGGCCCGCTCTCGTCGAGCCCGGCCGGGATCGGCCACTGGTAGACCGAGCGGCTCGACACGTACCCGTAGTGACCAGCGCGGTCCCTCAGCAGCGTCGCGGCGTCCCTGACCACGGCGGGCGCGCCACTCCAGGTGTCGATGACCGCGTCCCACGAGCCGTCGCCGAGCGCCGCGCGGAGGCTGGCCGGGTCCGTGCGGTCGGCGCGCAGCGCCAGCGCCCCGGGAGCTGACGGCCCGCTCACCCCGCGGGTCAGCGTCGTGACATCGTCGCCCCTGGCGAGCGCCGTCTCCACGACAGCCCGGCCGACATGGTGGGTCCCGCCCAGCACCAGAAGCCTCATGCCGGGCATCCTGCCGCAGCCCCGCGCGGGAGGCCATGTCTTTTCATCCTCGGCGTAGCCGACCCTGGGTCCATCTCGATAGCGGTTAGGATCTGACCGGCGGGAAAGGTGGTAGAAGGTGCCCGGCTCGCTCTTTGATGACGTGGCCGACCACTATGACGCGGCCCGGCCGTCCTATCCGGGCCAGTTCTACGACGCGCTCGAGGAAATCACCGGGCCGCTGGCGGGCCAGATCGTGCTGGACGGCTGCGCCGGGACCGGGATTGCCACCCGCCAGCTCGGCGAGCGCGGCGCCCGGGTCACCGGCTATGACATCGGCGAGCGCATGCTGCGCCGCGCGAAGGCCCGCGGCCCGGAACTCCCCTACCTGATCACCGACGCCAACATGCTCCCGTTCCGGGACGGCTGCGCGGACCTCGCCTGCTTCGCGCAGTCATGGCACTGGCTTGATCACGACCGGGCCAGCCGCGAGGTGGCCCGGGTACTCCGGCCGGGCGGGCACTGGGCCGCCTGGTGGAACCATTCCGTGGCGGACGGCGAAGAATGGCACGACGCGTATCAGGACGCGCTGGAAGCCGCCTGTCCCCGTTACGGGCGGGAGCAGAGCAACACTGACTGGAGCCTGGAGCCGATCAGGGCGACCGGCCTTTTCGGGCCCGGCGCCCGGGTCACCGTGTCATGGACGAGGCTGGTGACGGCCGCGGACTGGATCACCGATCAGCGCAGCAAGTCCTACGTCGCCGCGCTCAGCCACGAAGAGCGCGAGCTGCTGCTGGCCCGGATCGCGGGCATCGTCGGCGGGCGCTTCCCGGACGGGCGGATGACCGTCCCCTACCGCACCGGGGCGTGGATTGCCCGCCGGCTACTCCCGGCCGGCTCCGCTGCCGGGCAGGCCAGCGCCTGATTCGCGGCCGAACACGTAGGCGTGCGCCGCGGCGAGCAGCCGGGCATGTTCGCCGAGCAGGCCGGCGACCGCCTCCGGCGCTTCCTCGGCCATCTTGACAAGGTCCGTCCGCATGTCGGCGAGCACGTCATACATTCCGGCGACGACCGCCAGGGCGTCCGAGGTGCCCTCCAGGTCACGGTCGACCCGGTCGACGATCTGGTTGCGCACCAGCACGTCCGCGATCTCCTCGGGGCAGCCGAGACCGGCCTGGATCAGGTCGCTCCAGCGGCGGCCGGTCCTCCGGAGGCCGCTTCCCGTGCGGTAGCCAGCGAAGATCGACTCCCACTGGCGGGCGATGAATTCGTCCCAGCCGAGAGCGTCGATCTCCTCAGGGTCGTGGTCGTACACAGCCACCATCGCGATCACGCGCCTGCCAGGCAGCGGGCGCTCAGAGAGATGCGACATGTTCTCCGCAACGAGCCGGATCATACCCGGGCAAGCTGGCCAGCTGGTCGAGCAGCCACCGCGACGAGAGCACCTTGAGCAGGCCCTGGACTTCCCGGCAGCCGGACTGGTCAGCGGGAATCACCAGATCGAAATGCTCAGCCGCCAGCGGAACGAACGCCAGGCCGAAGGCCAGCGCGGCGGGCTCGCTGGCCACCCCGACATCGGCCAGCCCGGCCGCGATGGAGGCTGCCACCTGCAGGTGCCCGGCCGCCTGCGTCGCGTAGCCGGAGAGCTGGGCCGCGCCGATGCCGAGCCTGGCGAGTTCCCGGTCCAGCACCCGGCGCGCTTCGGATCCTGTCTCCCTGTTCACCAGCCGGAGACCGAGTCGCGCCACGTCACCCAGGTCGGCGACCTGACCGGCAAGGTCGGTCCGGAGCAGCAGGCCCTCCCGCCAGGAGCAGAACCCGACCACGTCGGCGCCCTGGCGCCGCAGCAGCTCGCGGGCCGGGCCGGTGTTGTACTCGCCCGACGCGCCGCGCAGGTGCGCCCCCGCCACGTGCACCAGCTTGTCGGCAGCCAGCTCGAGCGCCTCCTGGCTGCCGCATGACCACCAGGTGAAGGCGACCGGCGGATCGAGCTGTGCGAGCGGGGTCTCGATCAGGGGCATCGCGGGATCGCAGCCGGCCAGCACGAGCGTCGGCCGCGGCGGGCCGATCGGCCGGATTTTCCGTGCCTGCCGGAACGGCCGGGCTGGCTGGCTTGCAGCCGGCTGGCTGTCGGCCACGCCGCCGGCCGGCAGGAACCCCGCCCTGGTGGCAGTGGCACCCGCCAGCGGAAGGGCCACGAATGCCGCTCCCATCGGCGCGAGGGTGACCCGGGTGCTGGCCTGCCCAAGCGGAGCGACCAGCCAGGCGTCCACCGGCGGGGGCAGCTCCCCCGGGCCGAACAGCGCCTCGACGGTGGTGCCAAGCGCCCGCGCCACGGCCAGCGCGACGCGCAGCGAAGGGTCGGAGTGCCCAGCCTCCACCGCGGAGACGGCCTGCCGGGAAACCGCGGCCACCCCGGCGAGCTGCTGCTGCGAGAAGCCCCTGGCCTGGCGGGCCAGCCGGAGTCGCATCCCGCTGCCGCCCGCGCTGCCGGCGGCGCGGCTGACGTCAGCGCGGTTGCTACCGTTATCGCTCTTCATGCGCCTGCCTGCTCGCTGCGCGGCGGCCGGGCCAGCGCCACGCCATCTGGCCCGAACCACGGCGGGTCAAGTGCCGTCACCACCAGCTGGCTCCCGGCCTGAGCCGGCCGGTCGGCAAGACGGCAGGTCACCACCGCGTCCGCTACCCTCAGCTCGGCTTCCCAGCCGGCCCCGGCCGGGCGGGCGGCCTCGATGGTCCCCGTCAGGACCAGCCCGCGGCCCGGCTGCGCTCCCGGCGCGATCCGCTCGGGATGAATCCCGGCCAGCGCGGGCTCCGGGCCGCTCCCGGCAGGCACGAAACCCAGGTAGCCCACCAGCTCAGCGACCCGCCGGGAGGCCGGCCGCCGCACCACCTCGTCCGGGGCGCCGTCCTGCAGCAGGCTGCCGCGATCCAGCACCGCCAGCCGGTCGGCGAACGCCTGAGCCTCGTCAAGCTCGTGCGCGACCAGCACCGACGGCACCTGCCGGGTCGTGACGAGCTCGCGTACCAGGTTGGTGAGCAGCCGCCGCAGCCCGGAGTCCAGGCCCGCGTACGGCTCGTCGAGCAGCAGCACGTCGCAGTGCGCGAGCAGCAGCCGGCCGAGCGCGACCCGGTGCGCCTGCCCGCCGGACAGCCGCGCTGGCATGGCGTCCAGAAGGTCCCCGATGCCCAGCAGCCCGGCGAGCTGGCTCAGCTCGTCGCCGGAGCGTCCGGCGGCCGGGCCGTAGCGGAGATTGGCCCGCACCGACAGGTGCGGGAAAAGCCCCGGGTCCTGGCGCAGCAGCCCCACCCGGCGGCGCCACGGCGGAACCGCCGCCCGCGGCGGCTCCGTCGAGGTGAGAATCCGCCCGGTCAGCGTGATGAGCGCCCGGCGCGGCCGGACCAGTCCGGCGATCGCCTCCAGCAGCGTCGTCTTGCCCGCGCCCGAGGGGCCGAAGAGAGCGAGCCGCTCCCCCGGCCGCACGTCCAGCTCGGCGCGCACCGTGAAATCCCGGCGGTCAACCTCGACGTCGGCCTTGAGCACGGGCGCTCCAGATGTAGGCGGCCAGCGGCAGCGGCAGGGCGACCACCAGGAGCACCAGGGCAAAGGGCAGCGCGGAGGCGAGGCCGGTCTCCTGCAACGTGGTGTAGATCTGCAACGGTAGCCCGTACGGATGGTAGGCGATGATGATGACGGCCCCGAAGGCTCCCATCGCCCTGGCCCATGCCAGGGCGAGGGCCATCGCCAGGCCAGGCGCCGCGAGCGGCAGCGTCACCCGCCGCAGCACCCGCCACGGCCGGTCGCCCAGCAGCGCCGCCTGCTGCTCCAGCCGCGGGTCGACGGCGCTGAAGGCCGCCTGCGCCCCGAGCACGTAGTACGGCACCGACTCGTACACCTCGGCGATGACCAGGGCAAGGAAGGTGTTGGTCGCGGACAGGTGCACATCGCCGAGCAGCTGGCCGATCGTGGTGAACGGGCCGACCATGAAGACCAGGACCAGGCCGATCACCAGCGGCGGCAGCAGCAGACTGCAGAGCACCCCCGCCTCCCAGACCCGCGGGAACGGGAGCGTGCCGCGGGCCATCATCCGGGCCAGCGGCGTGCCGAGCAGCAGCAGCACGGCCACGGTCACCCCCCCGGACTCGAGGGAGACGACAAGCGGCTGGAGCGCTCCTGGCGCCTCCAGCGAGCTCACGATGGCGCTGCCGGACAGGTGAGTGAGCAGGGTGATCACGGGGCCGAGCAGCGCGATCCAGATAATGGCCGCCCCGGCGACGGAGACAAGCCCAGACACAGAACGGATGGCTCGCGGGACCGCCGTTACCCGGCCCGGCCCCGGCGGGCCGCGGCGTCCGGGAGGATTTCCCCCCCGGACAGCACCGCCGGAGGCTGCCGCCGGGCTAGCCGCCCAGCTCACTCGTTATCGCAGCCGGGACCCCGGTGCCTGTCGCCGTCGGCTTCAGCAGCGTGAATCCCCCCGTCTTGTACAGGGCCAGGCCGGCCGGCGACAGCGTGTACTTGACGAACGCGATCGCGGCCGGGGTGGGCTTGCCGATAATCGTAATGTCGATAACCTGCGGCGAGCCAGTCTTCAGCGTCTTGACGCCGCCGGCCGTGATGGTGATCGTCGCCTTCGCGTACTTCGCGGCGTCAGCGGCCTTGGCAAGGCTGATGGCAGCCGGGAGCTTGATGTAATCCAGGTGCAGCTCGATCGCCTGGGTGATGAACGCGCTGGAGGCGTCCAGCTGGCCGGACTGCAGCGTCGAGTCCAGCGTGGCCTCGTTGTAGATCTCGGACGATGTCGACGAGGCCAGCGGCCCGCCGAGGATCTTCGTCACCGTGTCCGACGGCAGGTGGTAGTACTTCTGGGCGAGCTCGAGCATGTAAATGAAGTCCCGGCCCTGCGGGTCGATGTTGGGGTCGGTCCGGCCGAGCTTGAAGCCGGGCTTCTCCATCAGGGTGAACAGGTCCTTCAGCGGCTTCTTGCCGCTGGCGATGGCCTTGAACTGGCTGGCGTACTTGCTCTTGGGGTTGTACGCGACCACCATCGACGTTCCCGCGTACTGGACGTACCACTTGGTGAACTTGGGCTCCAGCGGCATGATGTTGTCGGCGCCGACGCTCTCGAATACGTTCGGGCTGATCTCGCCGGAGGCGATGTCCGCCTCCAGGTCACCGGAGGCCCCGGCTTCGCCGGAATACTTGTAGCCATCCGCCGTCGTGAAGGCGGGGGCGTTGACCTTCTCGTTGAGGTACTCCAGCGAGGCCGCGTACGCCACGTTGACAGAGCCAGAAACCGCAGGGCTGCTGCTCGACGAGGACGACGGGCTGCTGCTAGGCGATGGGGACGAACTGCCGCACGCGGCGAGTCCTATGCAGGTAATGGACAGCAACGCGGCGAATCCCGCGCCACTTCTCTTAGTAATGGCTACCATGAGCCTGAACTTAGCCAGTGCAGCTTGCGCACGGCAAGCAGGTGGTACATCTCGTTACCTGCACATGGGCCATTTCGTTACCGTATGGCGGCCGGCCGGCGCGGACGGCCGGCGGACGGTCGCGGCCGCCAGCCGACGGCTCCGGCGCCGAACGCAGAGCGGGCACGTGGGCAACCCTCAGCCTGCGCTCAGGATCACCCGCTTGCCTTGCGTTGGAGCAACGGCGCCGTCAGGGCCGGCCCCGCCGTAGCATGGTGCCCGGCAGTATATTTCCGGGGGCAGTCTGCCGCGCACGGCAATGCGGCGGCGGTGCGGCCCCAGGTGACTGGGCGCGAACCGAACGGCTGCGGCCTGCGTTGTCAGGCCAGGGGGACTCCTCAAACCGATAGGGACAGGGCGCGAATGGGCAAGGCGGAGCGGAACCGGCGGCAGAGCGCCAGGGAGAAGATAGCCGAGCAGCAGGCGGCGGCGCGGCGTGCCGAGGTCCGCAGGCAGATGCTGCTCGTCGGCGGCAGCATCGTCGTGGTGCTGGCGATCGTGGTGGCGTTCGTCGTGATCAAGATCTCCGGGTCGCCGGCCAAGGCCGGCCCCACCGCCGGCGGCAAGACGGCCGCCGCGGTCCAGCACGACCTGGCCACCGTCCCGGCGGCCACCCTCGCCGCGGTCGGCAAGGGCGCCACCTACCCGGACGCCGTTCAGACCATCAAGACCGTGAGCACGCCCCTGACCTCGGGCGGCAAGCCGGAGATCGTCTACGTCGGGGCCGAGTACTGCCCGTACTGCGCCGCCGAGCGCTGGGCCATCGTGACGGCGCTCAGCCGCTTCGGCACCTTCTCCGGACTGGGCCTGATTCATTCAAGCGCCACGGACACTGACGCCAACACCCCGACCCTGACCTTCCTCAAAGCGTCGTACCAGAGCAAGTACGTCGTCTTCAGCACGACGGAGGCTGAGACCGTACTGGAGAAGCCGCTGCAGAAGATATCGGCGGCGGACGCCGGGCTGATGGCGAAGTACGATATTCCACCCTACGTGCCGACAACCGCGGATAACGGCGCCTACCCGTTTGTCGACTTCGGCAACAAGTACGTGATCGACGGCGCCAGCTACGACCCGACGGTGCTGGCCGGCAAGTCCTGGACGCAGATCGCGACCGCCCTCAGGGACCCGTCCAGCCCGATCGCGACGGGCGCCGACGGCGCGGCCAACCTGATCACGGCGGCCATCTGCAAGCTCACCGGCAACCAGCCGGCCAGCGCGTGCACGCCGACGGTCAAGGCCCTGGAAGGCAGCATCTGATGGCCGGCTCCCAGCGGGCCCGGGCCGGCAACTCGCCCGGCAGGGCCGACGGCGCGGCGTCCCGGCGGTACGCCGGCGGCGCCAAGGCCGCCGGTAACCGGACGGCCCGCGGCGCCAGGCCCGCGGCCGGCCCGGGCCAGGACGCCGGCCGGCCGCGGGCCGGCCAGTCCAAAACCGCCGTCCCCGCGCAGCAGGGCAGCGCCGCGCAGAAGGGCAGCCCGGCGCGGAAGGGCAGCCCCGCGCGGAAGGGCAGCGCCGCGGTCCCCGGCTCGCCCCGCTGGCTTCAGCTCAGCACGCTCGCCCTGTCGCTGGCCGGCCTCGGGGTATCGATCTACCTGACGATCGCGCATTTCACGACGTCCTCGATCCTGGCGTGCTCCGGCACCGGCGTGGTCGACTGCGCGAAGGTGACGACGAGCTCGGAGTCGGAGCTTTTCGGCATCTTCCCGGTGGCCGTGCTCGGCCTGGCGTTCTACGTCTTCATGGTCGCCGTCAACTCACCGTGGGCCTGGCGCTGGAAGCGGCCCGAGATTTACCCGCTGCGGCTGGCCTCCGTGATCATCGGCATGGTCTTCGTGCTCTACCTGCTCTACGCGGAGATCATCGAGATCGGCAACATCTGCCTCTGGTGCACCAGCGTCCACGTCATTACGTTCCTGATGTTTGTCGTGCTGGTCTTCCACGCGACCGGCAGGCCGGACCTCGTCTTCCCGCGGCGCCCGGCAGTCCAGCGAAAGAGCTGATCGCGGCAGATGGCCGCGGCGCGGCGGGCCGAAACCCGCAGCCGGATGTTCATCCCGGGCGGGGCGATCGTCGTCGTGCTCGCCATCGTCGTGGCGCTCGTCGTCGTCCGGCTGAGCTCGCGCACCACCACCGCGGATACTGGCCCGGCTACCGGGACGGCGCTGCCGGCCAGCGTCATGAAGGACGTCACCACCGTTCCGCCGGGCACGCTGGACGCGGTGGGCGCTGGCTCCGTACCCTCGACCGTGCAGACTCCGGTGACCGCGCTCAGCGGGACGCCGCTTACCGCCGGCGGCAAGCCCGAGATGCTCTATATCGGCGCCGAGTTCTGCCCGTACTGCGCCGCCATGCGATGGTCGATGGCGGTCGCGCTGAGCAGATTCGGCACGCTCTCGCCGCTGCGCGGCATCCGTTCCGCAAGCACCGACGTGTATCCGGATACGGCAACGCTGACCTTCTACAAGTCCCGTTACCAGAGCCGCTACCTGGCCTTCACCCCGGTCGAGAACGAGAAAATCGACCACTCGCCGCTGCAGGGCACCACGCCGGCGCAGCAGCGGATCTGGAACTCCTACGACGCGGGCAGCTACCCGTTCATCGACGTCGGCAACAAGTACATGATCGGGGTCATCTACAACCCAAGCGTGCTGCAGGGCAAGACCTGGAGCCAGATCGCCGCCGCGCTGCATGACCCGTCCAGCCCGGTCGCCAAGGGCGCCGACGGCGCGGCGAACTACCTGACCGCCGCGATCTGCACGGTCACGGACGACAGCCCGGCCAGTGTCTGCGCGTCCCCGGCCATCGCGGCCCTGCAGAGCAAGCTGTAGAGCCGCCGGCCAGCCGGCGCCAGGGAATCACTCCGCCGAAAGTTTGTTGTGACTAACGAACTATCAGCGGGCGGGTGAGAGGTGCGGTTGAGCACGGGGCAGGCGGAGTCAATGCACGCGCTGGGCGAAGGGCAGGCGACGGCAGCGCCGCTGCGGGACATGTGGCTGCGGAGGCTGGCCGGCTACTGCTGGCAGCACCGCCATCTCGTGATCATGGCGCTGGGGGGGTCGCTGGTAGCCACCCTCGTGCAGGCAGCCATCCCGCTGATCATGGCGTGGATCGTGGACAACACCATCATCGTCAACTCCCACCCGATCTGGCTGGGCGCCAGCCTGCTCATCGCGGCCGGGCTGCTCAGCTTCGGCGGCGTCTACACCCGGCGGTACAAGGGCGGCCAGCTCTCGCTCGATGTCCAGCACCAGCTGCGGACCGAGCTGCTGCAGTCGCTGTCCAGGCTGGACGGGGCACGCCAGGACCAGCTGAGCACGGGGCAGGTCGTCAGCCGCTCGATCTCCGACCTGAACATGGTGCAGAGCCTGCTGAGCATGATCCCGATGCTGCTCGGCAACGCCCTGCTCTTCGTGCTGTCGATTGGCATCATGGCCTACCTGTCGCTGACGCTGACGCTGGTCGCGCTCGTCATCGCGCCGGCGCTCTGGCTGATCGCACTCGCGTCGCGGCGCAGGCTGTTCCCCGCCAGCTGGGACGCGCAGCAGAAGGCGGCGGACGTGGCCAGCGTGGTTGACGGCGCGGTGACCGGCGTTCGCGTGGTCAAGGGATTCGGCCAGGAGGAGCAGGAGATCGAGCGGCTGGAGGACGCCAGCACCACGCTATATTCCTCCCGGGTGCGCGCCGTGCGGCTGACCGCCCGCTACAACCCCGCGCTACAGGCGGTCCCGCTGTTCGGCCAGGTCGGGGTACTCGCGCTGGGCGGCTGGCTGGCGATCCATCACGAGATACCGCTGGGCGTGTTCCTCGCCTTCGCGCTGTACATCGGGCAGATGGTGGCGCCCGTCCGCGCGCTGACCGGGCTGATCACGATCGGCCAGGAAGCGCGAGCGAGCGTGATCCGGGTATTCGAGATCATCGACTCGCGCCCGGTCATCACCGAGCAGCCCGGCGCCGTCGCGCTGCCGCCGGGGACGCCGGAGATCGAGCTCGACGACGTGTCCTTCGGCTACCTGCCGTCAGAGCCGGTGCTGCGCGGCCTGTCGCTGCGGGTGCGGCCGGGCGAGACCCTCGCCGTCGTCGGCACGTCCGGGTCGGGAAAGTCGACCATCTCCCTGCTGCTGCCGCGCTTCTACGACGTCACCAGCGGCGCGCTGCGGGTCGGCGGCCACGATGTGCGCGAGCTGACGCTGGACTCGCTGCGGGCCTCGATCGGGCTGGTGATGGAGGACAGCTTCCTGTTCTCCGACTCCATCCGCGCCAATATCGCCTACGGCAGGCCCGACGCGACGCTCGGCCAGATCATGGCCGCGGCGAGGGCTGCCGAGGCCCACGATTTCATCACCAGCCTGCCGCACGGGTACGACACCGTGATCGGCGAGCAGGGCCTGACCCTGTCCGGCGGCCAGCGCCAGCGGGTGTCACTCGCCAGGGCACTGATCACCGACCCGGCCATCCTGATACTTGACGACGCCACCTCCGCGATCGACGCGACCATGGAGGCCCGGATCCACGCCACCCTGCGCAAGGTGATGGCCGGGCGGACCACCGTGCTCATCGCGCACCGCCGGTCCACGCTCCAGCTGGCGGACAGGATCGCCGTGCTGGACGAAGGCCGGCTGATCGACGAGGGCAGCCACGACGAGCTGATGCCGCGCTGCGCGCTGTACCGGCTGCTGCTGGCCGGGCCAGGCGAGGACGCCGAGGGCATCGGCGCCGGCGAGCTCGCCTATCACGAGAACTCCGGCCTGGCGGATCCGGCGGCTGGCCGGGAGCTGGCCGCCGGGAGCGTCACCCCCGCCCTGTGGACGCCGGACGGCCAGGCGCACCGGCCGGCCGCCGGCCAGGGCGCCGGCCGGGGCGCCGGCGGCGGCCAGCTCGCCGCGGTGGCGGGCGCCGCGATCGGCCGCGGCATGGGCGCCGCGGCCCGCGGCGGAAGCCGCGGCGCCAGCGCGGCGGCCGCCGGGAGCATGCTCGCGGGAATCCCGCCGACCCCCGAGCTGCTTGCCAGGGTCGACGCGCTGCCCCCGGCCGACGCGCTGCCGGGGGTCAGCCGCGACGGAGCACGTGCCGCTGATCCGCACTTCACGCTGAGCAGGCTGCTGCGGCCGATCGCGGCCGCGATGTTCATCGGCCTGGTCCTCGACGGCCTCGACGCGGTGGCGAACGTCGCCATGCCGGCGCTGGTCCGCGGCGGCGTCGACCATGGCGTGCTGGCCAGGCCGCCGCTGTTTCACCCGATCATCGTGGTCTCGCTGATCGGATTCGCGATCGTCAGCGCCGACTGGGTGATCAACGCAGTCCAGACGAACGTGGTGGGGCGCAACGGCGAGCGGATGCTCTACACGCTGCGCGTGAAGATCTTCTCCCAGCTCCAGCGGCTCGGCCTCGACTTCTACGAGCGCGAGATGTCCGGCCGCATCATGACAAGGATGACCACGGACGTGGACGCGCTGTCGACGTTCCTGCAGACCGGGCTGATCACCATGGTCAACTCGGTCCTGACCTTCATCGGCGTGCTGATCGCCCTGCTGTTCATCGACCTGCGGCTCGGCCTGATCCTCTTCACCATCATCCCGGTGCTCATCGCGGCGACGCTGCTGTTCCGCGCCAAGTCGAAGCGGGCGTACGGCGAGGCGCGGGAGAAGGTCAGCGCCGTCAACGCCGACCTGCAGGAGAACGTCGCCGGGCTGCGCACCACGCAGGCCTACCGGCGCGAGGAGCGCAACTATGAGCGCTTCGGCGCCCTCAGCTACAGCTACCGGAATTCCCGGCTGCGGGCGCAGCGCTACATCGCGCTGTACTTCCCGTTCGTGCAGCTGCTGTCGACCGTGGCCGGCGCGCTCATCCTGTTCGTGGCGGCCGGCGAGGTGCACGACAAGACGCTGACCGCCGGCGGGCTGATCGCCTACCTGCTCTACATCGACCTGCTCTTCTCCCCGATACAGCAGCTCTCCCAGGTCTTCGACGGCTACCAGCAGGCGGCGGTCGGCCTGCGGCGGATCAAGGAACTGCTGCGGCGGCCGACCAGCACGCCGCAGGCGGCCAGCCCGCGCTCTCCCGGGCGGCTGCGCGGCCGGATCGAGTTCCGCGACGTGAGCTTCCGGTACACGGGGCAGCCGGAGGACGCGCTGGCCAGCGTGGACCTGGTCGTGCAGCCCGGCGAGACCGTGGCGCTGGTCGGCCAGACGGGCGCGGGCAAGTCCACCATGGTCAAGCTGGTCGCGCGGTACTACGACGTCACCTCGGGCAGCCTGCTCATCGACGGCGCCGACGTCCGCGAGCTCGACCTGGCCGGCTACCGCCAGCAGCTGGGCGTGGTCCCGCAGGAGCCGTACCTGTTCCCCGGCACCGTGCGGGACGCGATCGCCTACGGCCGGCCGGGCGCCTCGGACGCCGAGGTCGAGGCGGCGGCGCGCGAGGTGGGAGCGATCGAGATGATCGCCCGGCTGCCCGGCGGCTTCCTGCATGAGGTGGCCGAGCGGGGACGCAACCTGTCGGCCGGGCAGCGCCAGCTGATCGCGCTGGCCCGCGCCTACCTGGTGGATCCCGCGATCCTGCTGCTCGACGAGGCCACCGCGGCGCTCGACCTGGCGGCGGAGGCCGCGGTGAACCGGGCCACCGCGCGGCTGACCGCCCGGCGCACCACCCTGGTGGTGGCCCACCGGCTCAGCACGGCCGCGCGGGCGGACCGGATCGTGGTGGTGGAATCCGGCCGGATCGCCGAGTCAGGCAGCCACCAGGAACTGCTCGCGTCCGGCGGCGCCTACGCGGCGCTGTGGTCGGACTTCATCGGCCACGCCGAGCTCGTCGCCTGATTGCTACGAGTTCAGCGTGGCGAGGACCGGGCCCCCGGGGATCAGGTGACGGGCGGTGGGCGCTTGCGGCGGCTGCGGGGCCGGAACTCGCCGGGGCCTGCTGTCTTCGCGGCCGTGATGGCGGCCTGGACACCGGGGTTGCGCAGGGCTGCCAGCTCGACGGCGCTGACGGTGACGGCGGGGGTGAGGATGAGCGTGCCGTCGGGCAGCTCCTCGGCGATGTAGCGGTCATAGTCGTGGCTGCGGACGCGAGCCAGACTGGTGCGCCCGCGCTCGTCTACGTCGATTTCCTTCGTGGGCATCGGGCTTTCCTCCGGTGGTGGTGGTGGTGCGGCGGGCAGGCCGGCGCGCACGGGCGCCTTGCTGCCGCCATATCACCATAGCAAGAAAACTTACTATTTTGGCAGTTGCCATTTCATGGTTGCTAGGATGCCGACATGCCCTACGAGCTGCTGTACTCGCCCGCCGCGGCCGCCAGCCTGGATACGCTGGAAGCCGACCCCATGATGGCGAAGGCCCTCGAAGCGGTGAACGACCTGCTGGACCGGTTGGAAGATGACCCGTTCGACCGCCGGCTGGGAACGATCAGCTTCCACCTGGCACACCAGGAGGGCGTCTGCGCGACACCTGTCCGGTACGACGACTGGTACGTCATCTGGGAGCGCGGCGGCCAGCCGGGCGCTGTATGGATCATCGAGATCGCCCAGCTTGGGAGCTGAGCCGCCCGGCAGCCGCATTGCCAGCTCAGCCATGGGCCGGCGCAGCGGCGAAGCTATCCGGTCCGTCACAGCGATGCGCCACCGTCTGTCAGCGACGAGGCGACGGCCGCAAACTGGTCGAGCGCCGCCTGGAGGTCCTCGACGATCTCGGCGGCGATCACCTCGGGTGCGGGCAGGTTGTCGGTGTCCTCCAGCGATTCGTCCCGGAGCCAGAAGATGTCGAGGGACGCCTTGTCGCGAGACGTGAGCTCGTCGTATCCGAACGCGTGGAACCGGTCAGTCTCGGTCCGGTCGTGCCGGTCGCCCGGGTTGTAGCAGGTGACGAAGTCGTCGAGGTCGGCGCGGGTGAGCTTGCGGGTCTTGAGGGTGAAGCTCTGGTTGGTCCGCAGATCGTAGATCCAGAGCTTCCTGGTCCACGGGGTCCCGGGCCGGTGAAACGTGAACACGCGGCGGCTGCGCGCATCCGGGTCATAGCCGTTCGTGAACCGGGTCTCGGTGCCGGTCGACTCGTAGATGAAAGCCAGCGGATAGACCGGCGGCTGGATCCAGTCCGGCAGGCCGTCGACGTATTTCCCGCTCTGGTGCTCCACCTCGGTCAGGGTGGTCCCCTCCGGCTTGGCCTCGATCACACCGGCGGGCTGGCCGTTGACGAAAAGCAGGTAGTCGACCCGGCCGTGGCCTTTCTCCAGGACGAACTCCCGGATGACAACACCCAGCCCGGCGCCGACATTCGCCTTCCTGGCGCTCTGCACGATCCAGCCGGCCGCCGCCAGCTGCCGGTCGATGTTCACCCGAGCCCTGGCCTCGCGGGCCAGATACTCGTCGTCAGCATCGCTCACAAGCGGTTAGCGTACTGGCCCGCGCCTTACTGGTCCCGGTGGTCGTCCATGCCAGTCCACAGGGTCACTGAAACGGGCTCATCATGACCTTCCGGCCACGAGGTCCCCGTCCAGCCGCGGCATGTCGTCCGGCCACTCCTTGGCCTTCGCCGGGGTGGCGTAATCGGACCGCATGGCCCGCACGTCGCGCGGAATGAGCGCGAGCACGGTCGCCGCGAGGATCAGCGCGGCGGCGCCGTACTGGGTGACCGATACGCCGATCACGGCGGCGAGCGGCCCGGCGACGAGGGCGCCGGCCGGCATGGCCATCACCGTGCCGAGGGCGTCGTAGGACGAGACCCGGGCCAGCCGCTCCGGCGGGATCCGCCTGGCCAGCGCGACGGTCCACTGGATCATCATGATGTCCTG